>Ga0209204_1000018_pt1 | contig 174030 bp, 141 predicted proteins | sample AD_JPNMR2_MetaG_FD_184425 | JGI IMG/M metagenome (GOLD analysis project Ga0209204, IMG submission 184425) | Active sludge microbial communities of municipal wastewater-treating anaerobic digesters from Japan - AD_JPNMR2_MetaG (SPAdes) (version 2) | ecosystem: Engineered > Bioreactor >...
CCGCTCCGAAGGAGCGGAACAAAAATCAAAAATTTATATGAAATTATATCAAATAAAAATGATTAAATTTGCAACAGAAAATACATTTATAAACTTAATTTTTGGTCCATTTTTTGTTATAATCCCCTTTGATTATGTAACTTTTATCACATTCTAAACTGATAACAATAAAACACTTTGTATTATCTAATAATAAAAGGATTACCTTTTTTCTAATAAAAATAAATACTCCCGATGATTATCATGATTATTTACCCATTCATTTGTCCAAGACATATTACTCATTACATTCAATTTGTAATTAATTTCTACAACTTTTAGCAGTTTTCCTGCTTCATTCATAATACTTTGTAATTCCTGTTTTGTTGCTCTGCCTCCAGAACTATAAGAAAGAATGATGTATTTTGCATTAGTATTAAGTATCAACTTTCTCAATGCCTTCATTGCTATAAAATGTCCATCTTCATCTTTTCTGAATTCTTCAAATACAGAAGCGGCATGAGTATCTTTACTATCTTCTCTGCGATTTACACTTCCAAAAACTTTTGGCTTATCATGTTTAATAATAGTTGTCCATAAGTGATAATATGCTGCATAGCGAACTCTGCTTGGTGGCATTTTTTCATTATTAGACCCGTATGGAGGATCAAAATAAGCAAGATCATATTGATGATTTGCAATTATATCAAACACATCACTACGAGTAACTGTGTGGTTTCCGTTGTGTTTAAATCTGCGGGGAATATTTAAATGTAAATCATTGTAAGATCTTTTAGCCCATTTTGATAAATATGCTGCATAATGTCCTAATGTACTATCTACAGAATCAAGAGCAAGTATAAGAGAAGTAAGAATAACACATTTGTCTTCCCACTCTAAATTTAATTTTTCAATTTCATCGCGAATAGCATCTAATTTTCTTGTGTTTTTTGCTTGAAAAGGTCGTTTTGCTTTGTTTAAATCATCTGATCCATAATGTTGAGTGTACCATCCATCATAACCCGGTAAACTATTCAAATAATCAATAATCTCTTTGTAAAAAGCATTATCTTTATTTGATTTCAAATAACAGTTTCCAAATACTTCTGACCATACGGAAACATCATTACAAGTTACTGTATAACCTAATTGTGCTAATGCTTGTGATACTCTTGTTGTACCGCTAAATCCATCTAAAATATTTTGAACGCCATCTAATTCATTTATTAATTGAATAATATAAGGTAATATTTTCAATTTTGATCCTGCATATTTAATACCTTCTGTTTTGGGTACTACTAAAGATTTTTTCCCAAAAATATCTATTGTTGGTTGCATCATAATTTTTTTAATCTATCAATATCTTCTTGTAAAATAACTTTTGCTTTTTTATGTCCTTGTTCTGAACTGTTTAATGCAAGTTTAAATAATTCCACAAGTGTAAGATTGTGAGAATAATTTATCCATCCGCTTGTCAATGAATCAAAATACTTTTTTGCATGATTTGTGTGTGTCCATAATCCTCTTTGCAAAGCGTTAGCAGACGCACCTCCATATCTCACCTCGCAAATATAATCACCAGTAGAATCAATAAAAACAAATATAGGATGTTTTCTTCCCTTTTCGCCTATTATTTTTTGACTTTCAAAATCAAACTTTTTATCTTTATCAACAAAAACAATTCTACTAATATTTTCAATGGCTTTTTTGTAATCAAAAACCATAATGTTACATACTTTTTGTTCTTCATCGTATATTAAAGGTAATATATTAATTGCACCAAATTCTTCAAACTCTTTTGAATTAAGTATTTTTTTAATTTTATCTTTGCTGGTTATATCTTTACCTTGATTTTTCAGAAATGGAAAAAGTTTTTGTGCTCTATCAGTTGATAGTTGAAGTGGTCCAACACCATAAGCTTTTAAACTCACAGGAAATTCTTTTTTTGTAATTTCATTAATGATAAGTATGTCTTCTTCATGCTCTTTTGAACGAAATTTTTCTTTACCAACATGAATACTTTTGAAGTCATACATAAATTGATTGATAAATTCTACCATTCCTATTTCTGCTAAATCTCCATGCGTTTTATTTCCAACCAAACGCATTGTAAATATGTTTGAAAGTGTGTTTATAATTAGATGCTTATGCTTACTTGCTAATATTTTGAATCTTTTTTTAAAATCTTCAAATTCATTTTCAATACTCATATACAAAGATGTGTTTTTAATTTATGCACAAATATACATTGTTCATCAGAATAACTGGTAAAAATTTCTCAAAAAAAATAGAATATTTCAATTCATTTTAATTGTCAGTCATTTCATCAAAAACCAATTTTTTGTTTGCTAATAAAAAAATATCTATTTTTGCACTACGCAGGTTCAGGTCTATCGCTCTTTGATAATTCAAAGAGAGGAAAGTCCGGGCAACGCAGGACAATCCGCCTTAAGATGTTCTGGATAATTCCAGAACCGAATTAAGGGCATCTGTTTCGTAAGAAGCAGATGACAGAAAGTGCCACAGAAACTATACCGCCTCTTGCTTTTGCAAGAGGTAAGGGTGAAAATGTGGGGTAAGAGCCCACATATTGCAGGAGCAATTCTGCAATAGGGCAAACCTCGGATGTTGCAAGACCAAATAAGTTCTGGCCACCAGGGTGTCCTGACCGAGTCATCTGATTCAGATGTGCCAGAACGGGTAGGTCGCTCAGAGGAATGATAGACAAGAACAGAACCCGGCTTACTCAACCTGCGTATTTTTTTGAAAACTATGGCAAACAACTTTAAAGAAATAACTGAATGTTTGAAAGGGTTAATAGAAACCCAGGATTTTATTGTAATTCCTGAGTTTGGGGCGCTTGTAATGCAATTAGAATCCGCAGAGTTTTCTATTGCTGAAAATGTTTTGTTTCCACCAAGAAAAAAGATATTATTTAATCCCTTACTTAAACACAACGATGGGCTTTTAATTGCTGAACTTCAGAAATACTTAAATATTGAGTTTGTCCTTGCTCAAACACTGGTCAATAATTTTGTGCAAAGTTTGAATATACTTTTACAAACCAAACACAGAGCAGAATTAGAAGGCATTGGTTATTTTTACAAAGATCTTCAGGGAAATATATTATTTGAATCTACATTAAATCCTTTTTATCTATCAGAAAGTTTTGGATTATATCCTATTCATACGATACCTGTTGAAAAATCAGAAACATTTGAAAAATCCACTTCAATACCAGAAAGAAAAATATGGCAATTAGACAGAAAAAATATCTCAAGAGCCGCAGTAGTATTAATCATTTTCAGCATTCTTTTATTGTATTGGTGGATTTCTCCTTTTGATTTAAAAAACAATTTATCTTCTGTTTTTACTAAAAAACCTAATTATTCAATCCATTTAAAGAATACCACTTATCCTGTTATAAAAACAAAATTTGTAGAAATTCCTTACAAAAAAATTACCACACAAGAAATTTCTAATGAATTATCAAACATTCATCCTTCCTCAGTTTTTTCAATAGTAGCAGGATGTTTCAAAGTGGAACAAAATGCCAAAAAACTTTGGAATGAGTTTAAGAATAAAGGGTTAGAATCTTCCATCCAGTGGGATGCTCAAAAAGAGTTGTTTGTTGTTTCAGTAGGCATTTATAGCGAAAAAGAAAAAGCCAGCAATGATTTGAATAAACTAAAAATCAGTGGTATATTAAAAGATGGTTGGGTAAAAGAAATTAAACATTAGCGTTTTTAATTTTCAATGGTGTCAAATAGAAAATCTGATGTTCCTTTATCTTTGCTTATTTTTATTTATTTATTATCGGTATTAGTCATTTATTTTAATCAAACTTTTAAATGGCACTCCACTACCAATTATACATTTAATTTTTTTTCAATAAATATCTATGTTGCAAAATCATTAAACATCATTTTTTTACTTGTCAATATCTTTTTCATAAGAACAATTTTTACTAATAGAGACAGAAAAATTTCGGGAGATATTACCAGTTTTGTATATGCTCTTATTCATAATAAAATATGGTTTTTGAATACGCTCAATAACTATCTTATCAGCGATTTTTTTATACTGCTTATATTGTATATTCTAAATCCCAAAGACCAAAAGCAAAAAATTAATTTATTGATATTTTATCTTGCTTGTTTTTTTGGATTAGGTTTTTTGTCGGGGATAAATATCTTTTATTCTTTTTTTATTCCCATTGTATTATTTAATTTATTTTTAATTACAGATATGAAATCATGGATAATTTTTTTTCTGGGATTCTTATTGCCTGTATATTTTTTTGTAAGCATAAGCTGGTTGTTAGATTATGACCCATTATTGTATTTGCAGATAATATTAGAAAATAGTTTGTACAAATTATCTCAATTTACTTTTACGGACTTTAAATTTTCAGGAGAATTTCAATGGATAAATTTTGGAGTCATTATTTTAATTGGATTGATTTTTATTGCAGAGCTTAAAGAGTGGAGTGAGGTAAATTTTTATTCCACTAATGAAAGACGAATGGCTTTATTTTTCTTTTTATTAATGTTTTTTTCATTGGTTAATTATTTACTCATTCATATATTTTACCATCAGCAAGCACTATCAGTTATTGCTCTTCCGTTTGCTTATTATTTAGGTAATTTATTAAACAAAATGTATTCAAAAGCAAGGTATTTTATTTTATTACTGCTTTTTATATTAACAGTATTTTTGTAAATTTCTTTTAAAAATGACCCTAAATTTCTAAAAATACATTAAAATTTTTCGTTTGGTTTGAGATTTGTTTGTTTAATTTGCAACAAAAAACCTCAAAAATTTAAAATTATGAAAACAGCAAAACTCATCTTAGTGCCCGTCATTGCTACTTCATTAGTAGCAGTAAGCTGCAAATCAAAAAAAGGAACACCCATTCAAAAAGAAACAGGGGCTAAAGAAATCACACTTCCCTTCAGTTCAAAAGAGTATAGAACTGATGAAGATTTCTTTAGAGCTAAAAATGTTGGTAAATCTCCTGATTTAGCAACTGCTAAAAAAATTGCAATGAACAATGCAAAATCTGAATTGGCAAGTAACATTCAAACGACTATTAAAAAAGTTACCGACCAGTACACAAACCAAAGAACAGTTGGCAATAAACAAGAGTTTGAAAACAAATTTGAAGAATTATCAAGAGAAGTAACTAATCTGACAATCAGTAATATTCGTGTAAAAGATGAGAAAGTGTTTAAAGAAGAAGATGGAAGTTACACTTACTGGGTAGCCATTGAAGCAGATAAAAAAACAATCTTTGATAATATCGAGCAAAAAATTTCAAATGATGCTAAACTAAAATTGGACTACGACAAGAAAAAATTTGAAGAAATTTTTAATGCAGAGATGAAAAAATTAGCCCAAGAACAAGGTGGGTATTAAGAAACATATATATAAGCCCGAAGAGTTTTTTCTTCGGGCTTTTTCTTTTTTGTTTATTTATCAAAACTTTTCACAAAATTAAATGATAACAAATTTATTAAAATATACTTGTTCTGTATTTTTGTTATCTGTTATTTTAATTTCATGTACAGGAAGCAGAAAGTATTTTAAAGCTGCAGAAAAATTAGAAAAGCAGGGACTTGTTAATGAAGCCGCTGAATTTTATTTGGAATCTCTTAAAAGAAATATCAAAAATACGGATGCCCGCATTAAACTTAAAGAAGTTGGGCAAAAGTATATGGACTTCTTATCTTCTCAATTTTTCAGAGAATTTACTACTAATGATTACGAATCATCCATTAATACATTTGAAAAATTATTAGATTTTAAAGACAGGGCAGGAGCGTTGGGGGTAGAGTTAAGTTATCCTTCGGCATATAAAGAAGATTATCAATCTGCTGTGGATAATTATGTTGAAGAAAATTACAATAAAGGATTAAGCATTTACAAACAAAAAAAATACAAAGAATGTTTGCCATATTTTGAAAAAGTAAAAAAGTATCGCCCTGAATACAAAAAACTGCAAACTTATTATGTAACTGCACATTGTGAGCCATTATATCAATCATTAATATTAGATATTCAAAATAAAAACTATCAAAAAGCACTTCAAACAATTAATCAAATATATAAAGTTACTGATAATTATAAAGATGTAAAAGAAATTGAAAACATTTGTAAATCATCTCTTACTAAAAAAGTTTTGTTATTCAAACCAAACCTTACCAACCCTTATATCAAAATAACTTTTGATAAAGAACTTACTACTCAATTATTAAACAATCTTCTTAACAATGACAATTCTGAATACATTCAACTAAAAGAAGATAATACATTTGGAGTGTTTTATTTTGATGCTATAGAAAATAACCCTGATTTGCTAAGAGCCATTGCAAAAGCCACAGGAAGCGATTATTTTTTATCAGTTGTAGCATATAACAAAAAAATATATTCTCCTTCACCTCAAATAAAAAAATTAGAAGCGTATCAGGAATATCTTACAAAACAAATTACACAGGCAGGAGAACAATTAGTAAAACAATACAAGCCAGTTCCATACAATAATGTAAAAATTCAGAAAAATTTTAGTTTTGATCTCAACTACAAAATTATTCAAACAAAAAATTTACAAAATGTAATTTCACAAACTATTCCTGTTCAGATAAATGATCAAAAAGAGTACAATGAATTTATTTACAAACCAGAAGCAGATATTCGTTATTATTATCCATACAATCCTGTTACCACACCTCCATTTTCACAATATAATCCAAAGCCGTGGCGAGATTTATTCTTTGTTAGCAAAGAATTAAAATCTGATGCACAACTTCAAAACGAAGCCATAGATCAAGCTATACAAACAATTAAAAAATCTTTGAAAACGCTTTCACAATAAATTATGCACAAGATTTTTATCAATATATTTTTCACTTTACTTTTTTCTTTCAATATCTTTGCTCAAAAGAACAATTCTAATTCATCTATTGAAAAACCGCCTCCTGATTGGGTAAGTCAAAGACCTATTAGTTCTTCAAAATACATTGGTATTGGTGTAGCTTCAAAAATTGGCAATCCTGATTATCAAATGGAAGCAAAGAAAAACGCTCTCTACGATCTTACTTCTGAAATTAAAGCCAATATCTCTTCTAATTCAATGTTATATTCTGTTCAAAATGACAACAAATTTTCTCAAACATTTAATTCTCTTATTACATTAAAAAGTGTGGAAAACATTGAAGGATATGAATTAGTAGATACTTACGAAAATGATAAACAATATTGGGTATTTTATCAATTAGATAAACAAGAATATATTAAACAAAAAGAACAAAGAAAGAAATCCACACTCAAAAAAGCCGCAGAACTTATCAAATTAGCCCTTAACGATGATGCTCAAAAAAATTATGCTGCGGGTTTAAGAAAAAAAATTCAGGCGTTTTCAGTAGTGGTGCCTTATCTTAATGAAGAAATTGATTTTACAGAGTATTCCATCTCAAACATCAAAAATATCTTTGACCTAACAAAAGATATTCAATTCAAACTACAATCTATAAGTATTTCAAATCCTAATGAAATGCCTGTTGTAAAACCTTATCAGCAAAAATACGCACCAATTCAGGTAAAATGTTTAATTTACAAAGATCCACTTCATCAGTTTCCATTTACTTGTTCTTATGATGATGAAATTATACAAACTCAAGATAAATGTGTATCTAACAATGGGATATTAGAAATTACACCCACTTATGTGCAAGCCAGTTTTCAAATTACCAATATTGAAGTACAACCAGATTTAGATGAACTTGTAAAAAATGATTCTGTAAGCAATCAAAATGTGCGATTTTTAAAATCATTCATTCAGTTGCCAAAATTTAATGTGCCTGTAAGTATTCAGCCCATTTCAATTTATATTCAATCAATTGAAAAAAACTTTAATAAGCCCACCAATAGCAGTGTGGTAAAAAATTTACTTTTTGAAAAATTAAAAACTGCTGAAACCAATGTAGTGAGTGATTCCACAAAAGCAGATTATATTATCAGAGTTGTTTGTAACACTTCAGAAGACGATAATAGCGATGATTTGAAAAAACAATTTAATTTGTATTTAGCACAATTAAGTATTGATATAAGTTTGTATAACAAAGAAAAACAGATATTGTATAGTCAAAACATCAGTGATATTTATGGTTACGGATCTAATTTACAATTAGCAGGTAGCAATGCTTACAATAGTGAAAAACTGATTACCAAATTAAATGAAAGTTTGTTTTATTTGAAAAGAAAAATGGTGTGGTATTAAGAAGTAAAACTTTTATTTTTGTAACTATTCGAGTTGTTTAAAATTATATTTCTCGCAAAGTCCGCAAAAGATAAGTACGCCAGGCCCGCAAAGATTTTCAATAATTTGTAGTAATGATTTTACCGTCATTACGAGTGTAGTGAAGTAATCTCAAATGTATATTTTATATCTCATATGAGATTGCTACAGGTATTCACCCTCGCAATGACGACAAAAATATACACTCAAAAACTAAACAGTAACTTTCTTCAAAACATTAGCCATTGTTTGGCCAATCATAGCAGGTGATTCACAAACTACTACGCCACATTCTCTTAATATAGCCATTTTGGCTTGGGCGGTGTCTTCTTTTCCGCCAACAATTGCACCTGCGTGTCCCATTGTTCTGCCCTTTGGTGCTGTTTGACCAGCAATAAATCCAACAACGGGCTTTTTATTTCCAGTTTCTTTAATCCATCTTGCGGCTTCGGCTTCTAATGTTCCGCCAATTTCTCCAATCATTACAATGCCTTCTGTTTCAGGGTCATTCATCAGTAATTCTACAGCTTCTTTGGTAGTAGTGCCAATGATAGGATCGCCACCAATTCCAATAGCAGTAGAAATACCAAGTCCGGCTTTTACAATTTGATCTGCGGCTTCGTAAGTGAGTGTTCCTGATTTTGATACAATACCAATTTTTCCTTTTTTAAACACAAATCCCGGCATAATACCCACTTTTGCTTCTTCGGCAGAAATAACGCCTGGGCAATTAGGTCCTATCAATCTTGATTTTTTATCTTTGAGATATTCTTTTACCATTACCATATCTTTCACAGGAATCCCTTCGGTAATACACACAATTACTTCAATTCCTGCATCTGCGGCTTCCATAATAGCATCTGCCGCAAAAGGAGCTGGTACAAATATAATAGATACATTAGCATTCACTTCTTTTACAGCATCTGATACAGTGTTAAATACAGGTTTGTCTAAATGTTTTGTGCCACCTTTTCCAGGTGTTACACCACCTACTACATTAGTACCATATTCTATCATTTGTGTGGCATGAAATGTTCCTTCACTGCCAGTAAATCCTTGCACAATTACTCTTGAATTTTTATTTACTAAAACACTCATAAAAAATTTTTAGTGGCGAATGTATGAAATTAAAAACAATTAACGACCAAAAAAGTCAGCATCAGCATCTACAACAGCATTCAGTTCGTTGTATAATTGATCATATACATCAAACATATTTGGCTGGTATGAGTGATGAATGGTTGGTTTGCCTGATTTTTCAATAAATTTTTTCAAGTGATCATTTATTTCTTCATCCCCATAAACAACAGCATCAGAATATTCAATCGCTAATTTATAAAGATTTGTAATAGAAGCACTATCAGCAATATGTTTAAGATCTTTTTTAGTAATCAAATCAAAATTCATTTTTTTCAAAAGTCGGTTATGGTCTATTTTTACATCATCTTCTTTGTGAGAATATACGGAAGTTACAATTTTTGCTTCGCTAAAATAAGGCTCATCTGCAAAAAACTTTTTAATATAAACTGGAAGTAAAGCACTATACCATCCTATTACATGAACAATATCTGGATGCCATTGTAAATTTTTAATGGTTTCCAAAATGCCTTTTGCAAAGAAAATCATTTTGTCATCGTTGTCATTGTATATTTTGTGGGTATCGTAATCATAATAAGTTCCTCTTTCCTGAAAGAAAACTTCATTATCTATAAAATAAACCTGCATTCTTACACCCGGCATTGAAGCCACTTTGACTACTAATTGATAATCCACATCATCTACAACTACATTAGCACCAGAAAGGCGAATAACTTCGTGTAACTGATGTCTTCTTTCATTGATGCTGCCAAATTTTGGCATAAATGTTCTGATTTCTCTTCCTCTATCTTGAATGGATTTTGGCAATTGGCGGGTAGTTTGACACATCGGATGATCTTCTACAAAAGGTGCTACTTCCTGACATACATAAAGTACTCTCATTTTTCTTTTACCATAAATACTACTCATACTCTAAAATTTTTTGCAAAGATAGTAAAAAAAATTTGTTGATTTGGTATAAAAAAATGCAAAATTGTGTATAAATTATTGAATTTTAACAAGTTATTGTCTTAATTTGCTATTTCTTAACAGCTTTGCCTTTGCCTTTGGAAGAATAATTTAAAAAAACTGGATTACCTGAATAATAAACATTTCCATTTGTAAAAAGTGCTACATCCATTCCGATATTATCAGCATTCACATAAGCATCGCCTACAGAATGGCTTTCTAAATAGATATAATTATTTACCTGCAAATTTTCTGCATAAATAAAATTAGTGCCATTAAAGTTGTAATAAAAATAATCTGTTTTTCCTGACACATACAAATCTCCATTGCCGTGCGTGCTTCCACCTAAATAATGTGTTTGAACTTGAAGATGAACATCTCCGGGCGTTTCCATTCTAATAATTAAACTATCCTGAATAAAAGTATTTAAAGAATAGATATTTCCACTGCCTATATGTTTCAGATACCTTAAATAAGGTAAGTCAATGTACACTTCTATTTTTTTCTTTGGATCACGAATAAAATTACATTTATTGTTATTTGATACATACAAGGTTTCATTTTTAACTTCAGTGCGAACATTATTTATCAAATTTTTTCCTGCTTTGACCATTACATTAAAATTATCTTGTTTTAAATAAACATCTATTTTATCTTCTACAATAATTGTATGGAAGTTAGAAACATTTCGGGTTTCAGAAATAATTTTTCCCGTTGGTTTAATACAATCAAAAGCGTTTTCTTTTTTACAAGAATTAAAATAAAAACTCAATATTATTAATATAATCCACCAACGCATTGTAAAATTTTTGACAAAATACTTTATAATTATTAGTTTTTAATGCTTAGTGCCGACGCTAGTGGTCGGCATGCTGATAAACTGCAAAGCAGTTTCGTCAGCATTTTTTAGTTATGTCGTCATTGTCCCGAAGATAAATGTGCGGGATGCTGACACTTATGTCGTCAGCATTTTTAGTTATTTTCGTCATTGCGAGGGCGTTAGCCCGAAGCAATCCCATAAGATAAGTAGAACATAATTTTGAGACTGCTTCGCTTCGCTCGCAATGACGGTAAAAATCATAACTAAAAATGATTGAAAATCCTTCGTGTGAAATGTATCTTAATAATTATCTTTAAATTCTGAATAGTAAAAATTATTAATGCACTAAATGTTTTAATTTCTTTAAAAGTTCTCTTTTAATTCATCAGGCAATGTGCAAACAGGAATAGGTATCATTTTATGCAGGTTGGCCTGATGTCTTGTTTTATATATTTCCAAAACTTTTTGTTGTCTTTCAGTTAATGGTTCGTTTGTAGGTTTTTCAAGGTATTTCATTGCCCATTCTAATTCATCGTAAGACGCTCCTATTTTTTCTTCATCGGTAGGACTTCCTTCAAATAAGCCATCGGTAGGTTTAGCATCAATAATGCTTTGTGGCACTTTCAAATATCTTGCTAATTGATACACTTCGCTTTTAAGTAAGTCAGCAATAGGTGAAATATCTACACCACCATCACCATATTTGGTAAAAAAACCTATTCCAAAATCTTCAATTTTGTTTCCTGTGCCTGCAACAAGATATCCATAATGTCCTGCAAATGCATATAAACAAACCATTCGTAGCCGGGAACGAAGATTGGCCATATTGTGGGCAGTTTGAATTTCTTTTGGTAGCACCTTCATATATTCAGACAAAACAGAAGACATATCAACTTCTGATGAACTAACATTTGAAAATTTTTCTTTAAGCCAGTTAATATGTTCGCAACTTCTGTTATATTCTGGGGATGCCTGTAAAATAGGCATATTCAAAACGATGGTAGGATAATTTGTGAGAGCACATAAGGTAGATGTAAGAGCACTATCAATACCACCACTTACACCTACTACCAGTCCTTTTGCACCACTTTTTTGAAGATAATTGACAATCCAATTTACAATGTAATCAATTGCTTTTTGAGGATCTTTCAGCATTTCTAATTAAAATAAAATACCTATATTAATTCTTAAAGCGTTTTGAACAAGATTTTGTTTTAGAAAAGTAAATTGTGTTTTTCCATTACTATCAAGAGTCATATTTGTTGCCATATATTTTGATGTGCTTCTCATTAAGTTAGTAAATGCTGAAAAATAATTTACACTAAACATTAAAGATGTAGTTCCTGCTATTCTGTATTCTGTTCCAAGACCCACATTTAAGCCGATCCTAATGGGGAGCAAAGAAGCATCTTTTTTAATATCAATATCTGTATTTGTGCCAGGGGCAGATGTTTCCACGCCATGTTTGATAATTGTAGAATAATCATCATCTGCTTTAACTTTAGTGCGAATACCAAGATCTACACCAAATTGAGCAAAATATCTAAATCCGCTATATTCTTGTGTTAGCATTTTTAATGTTACTGGTATTGTTACATAAGTAGTTTTAATTTTTCTGGAAGTGATACCGCCGTAACCTGTATTAGATTTGTTAAACAAAGTTGCAGTGTCCATTCCATTTGAAAGTTCAATTATTTCTTGATCGCTGTTTGTAAAATAACCGACAGAGTAATTATTAGTAATGTCCTTTTTGTAGGTAATAGTGCCATTTTCAAAGTCGCCACCAATACCTGTGTATAAATGCACAATATCAGACAATTTAAATTCTGTAATTAAGCCAAACCCAAATCCAAAATTCATTCCACCGCCAGTAGTATTTTTGTCTTTTGATTTTATCCATGTAGGCTGAGGTGCAATTCTAATACCAAAACGAAATTTTTTATCAAAATTATTTGTTTCTTGTGAAATGATGCTTGTGCTAATAGATGACAAAACTATTGCACTAATAATAATTTTTTTCATAGTATTGCGGTTTAAAATTTGAGCACAAACTTATGAAATTTTACAATAACTATAAAATTTTAATTCTTGGAATACTGATAAGCATTTTTGGATTTATTTCTTGCAAAAATACTGAAGATGAAATAAAAAAAATTAATGTAGAAAAAATTCATTTAGAAAATTTTGAAGACGAGGTGTTTTCTATCAAAGCATCTGATTTCAAAGAAAAAGATTCATTATTAAGTAAAAAGTATTTTCCTTTTTATCAATATTTCATTAAAAACATTGTTTATTTAGGAAGAGAGACTGATACTGCAAATTTATTAATTGTATTTATAAATGATAAGGATATTCGTTGGGTGTATAATGAAACCAAAAAAGTTTTTACTGAACAGGAAAGAAAAAAAATTGAAGAGGGTATTTTCAAACTTCATCAGCATATTAAATTTTATTTGCCAGAAAAACCATTGCCAAGGAGATATGTAACATTTATAAGTGGGTTTAATTTTCAAATTATTTATCCCGATAGTTCGGATATTTTGGCTATTGCATTAGATATGTATTTAGGTAGCAATCATCAAGTTTATCAATGGTTACAATGGCCAAGATATAGAGTAAAACAATTAGAAAAGGATTTTATTATTGCTGATATTGCTAAGGCATGGTTATTTACACATTATCCAATGGGTAAGTATTCTAATTTATTAGAAAATATGATGTATTATGGAAAAATCATTTATGCAATGAAAAAATTTTTGCCAGATACTCACGATTCAATCATATTTTCTTATTCAAAAAAGCAGTTAGATTACTGTCATCGTTATGAAAAAAATTTATGGGCTTATTTTGTAGAAGAAAATAGATTGTATGATAATTCTCCAAAAACCTTATCAATGTATTTGAATGATGGACCTTTTACTGCGGCAATTAGCAAAGAATGCCCGCCAAGAATAGCAATGTATATGGCTTACAGAATTGTTGAAAATTATATGAATAAAAATGATGTGAGTTTAGATGAATTATTGAAAGAAGAAAACGCTCAAAAAATATTACAATTAAGTAAATACAAACCTTGATAAGAGAATAGTTTTGAGTTTTTAGTTTTTAGTTTTTAGTTAATTAGAATTAAACAATTCCGAAGGAATGTAATGATTATAGGAAAATATGAATGCTGAAAATGCTGATGATGTTGCTTTGCAACATATCAGCATGCCGACCTAAAGCGTCGGCACAAAAAAATCCCGAAGGGATGACAAGATTATAGAAGAAAAGTGAATAGCACCGACATTTATTTCGTTTTTGAAAAGTAGAGACAATTCACGAATTGCCGTTACATTTGTATGTAGGGGCGTATGGCGATATGTCCTTACAAATATTGGCAATTCATGAATTGCCTTCACAATGATGTTAATGTTCAGAACAGATATATTTATTATTATCAGTAGGTTTAAACTAATTGTAATTTAACCCATCAACTTCTCACTTCTGAATGATAAGTTTTTCGGTAAAGACGGAATTAGTGGTTTCAACGGTTACAAAGTAAATACCATTAGCAAGTTCAGAAACATTGAGGGTAGCAAGATTTGCAGGTGCTGGTTGTTGCTGTAATACAATTTTCCCCGAAATATCTTTGATGGTGATGTGGTGGATGGTAGATGATTTATCAGAAAGAGTAATGTTTAAAAAGAATTTGGCAGGGTTAGGAAAAATAGCTATTATTGTTCCTTCTTCATTTATTTTTGGAATAATGAATTCGGAATTAGATATAGTATTTGAATACATTTTTGAATTATTTGAATTATTATTAACTCTACTACTGAAATTAATACAAGAAGCAATTTCTGCAACAAATTCTCCTTCGCTCTCAAAACCATCATTAATGACAATTTCATCTTGGGCAGACATATAAACAGAGGCACCTGAATAAATTTTATAAGTACTACCATTTATTTGTTGATTAGCAACAATGATGCTATTTATAGCTGAATATTTTGCATCTTCGGAAAATGTAACTTCATCAGTAATAAAATAATTTCCATAAGTCAAATTAAGATTTTGAGGACAAGGAATATTAAATGGTTGAGTATATAAATAAACAATCCCATTATCGCCTTGCGACCATACAGGTATAACTTTACCAAATTTTGCATCAACTCCAATATAATCATACCCTATAAGAGGCCCAAAAGGATACCATGAATTATCATTTATTTTATAGTCATTAAAAGTTTGCCCATCATCGTATGAAATAGAGATATATGTATCAGTGTTTTTATTTAATGGGTCATTTCTAGAATCTAAGTATATTACAACTATTGCATTGTTGATAGGGTCGCATGCGATCCATGGAAACCATTGATCATTATTTGAATTATCTTGATTTACCTTAATAGGAGATGACCATGAAAGCCCATTATTTGTTGATTTTATAAAATATATGTCATTATTACTAGGAGAAGTTTGTTGAGTCCATACTACATAAATATGCCCATTTTGCATATTTACTGCCATTGATGGAAAACTATTTGCTCTTAAATATTTATTTGTAAGACCTGTCGTACCGTTAATTTGTTGAATTCTTTGTACATTCCATGTGTTACCGCCATCTAATGATGAAGCAAACCCAAGATAAGATGCGACTTCTGGAATATTATTAGGATCAGGACTACAAACATCCGTAATTTCCCAACAAACATAAATCTCACCATTGATACCTGTTCTTACTACAGGGGAATGATTTTTACATCCAGCATTAACATTATAACTTAATACTTGAGGAGGCATTATCCAATTTGCGCCTGAATTATTTGATTTAGTAAAAATAATTTGATTATATAATGGATTTGTTGCATAATTAGTATGATGAAATTGAACCCAAACTGAATATATAGTATTATAAAAAGGATTATTTTGGTTTAATTGATTTTTTTCTTTTAAATCTATCATGATGTTTGGTTTATCATAATTACCCCCACCATATGGATAAAAATTCCAAGATATTCCATTATTGTTTGAATAACCTATTCCTACTGGTAATCCAGGAAAATTGTCTAAAAAATTTACATAAAAATTTCCCGATTTATCAATACACACGGCAGGATCAGCATAAGAATATTGAGGGATGTTAAAATAAGAATAAGAAATACCTCCGTCAAAAGATCCAATTACTGTTAAAGGAAAAGAGTTTTGCAAATTATTGCTCCCTATTATGAAAATATTAGGATTATCTGGATGTATGAAAACTGAAGATTCTGAGCATCTAAAATTTGTAAGTTGTATATCACTTAAATTTACTTGTCCTCTTAAAATTATTATTAATGAAAATAATAATATTGAAAAAGAATATCTTCTCATGTTTTTAATTTTTTATTTCCACATCATCAATTAAAAGTGCAAAATACGGAAAAGTGCACATACCAGGTGTAAGAATGATTTCAATAGTATCATTTGAAAAATTTTGATAAATAGTAGTATCTACCTTTCTCCAACCACTCACACTTGTATAATAAGTTTTATAATTAATAAGATAATTATTATTTACCTTTATACTCAAACCTACTAAATTATAATTGTAATAACACATAAGAGTATCTGTACATACTTTAGGAACTAAAACATCAGAAGTACAAATGTTTTTTACAAAAGCAGAAAATTTCAATTTATTACCACTAAATGGATAAATTTTTTGGCTTAAATATGGATAAAACACACCACAAGGACCTTGTGTATTACTACATTCCATTATGCATGCATAATTTCCACTATGAGATTGATTAGTTATACCTATATAATCAATATTGTAGTTGGGTAATACATAGCATTTTCCATGTGGATCCCATCCATTCAGAGCTTTTTCAAAATCTCCATTTATAACAAAATTTCTTTCTGTATTTGTAGAATTATTTTGCGAATTATTTGAGTTAGATGGCATAACGTCTTTCTTGCAATTCAAAAAAACAAACACAGACAACCCAATAATTTCTAAAATTAAAAATTTTGTTTTCATAGTTTTAATTTTTATTTAGTTATTAATAATTTAAGTTTTTCATTTTCTTTTTTTAAACTTTGAATTTCTTCCTTTAATAAATAAACATATTTATATAATTGTTCTATTTTTCTTATTTGTATTTCAAACATTTTTCCAATATCAATTCCATTGTTTTTAATTTCATTTTCATCAGGTACTCCTTGTAAGTGTAAATTTTTCAATGCAAAATTTATTTCTTTTTCTAATTCATCTAGTGTGCCAAGTTCTGTTAATTCATCATCTGCCCAATTAGATTGTGTAGTAACTAATTTTCTTGCTACTAATTTTCCATCCACACTAACTATGTAATCATTATGTGCACCAGTAGTAACTGATTGATTACCAATTTTTACTTTTCCAAGTACTTCTAATTTATGAGAAGGTGTTGTCGTTCCTATCCCCACATTTCCATTATCTCCTAACCATAAAAATCCATTCCCATTTGCTCCCGTACTTTGAAAGGGCTTCCAAAAATTTAATCCTCCGCCCTGATTGTTGTTATATGATGATTTCACATACTGTATGCCCCATTCCCCATAAAACTCTGCCACCGTTCCACCGGGCACATTATCTCTTCCAAAAAATAAACCTGCATTCCCATCATTTCTGATAGATACACTTCCATTAAATTCATAAATAACAGGATCTTTATAAGAGGAATTAGGTGCTTGTGGTGGAGCAGAGATATTAAATCCTATTCTTCCATCTGCTGTGATGTTTATTCTGTTTGTTCCATTTGTGATAATTGAAATATCTGCACCATTTGTGCTGCCTATCACATTACAACCATTTGGATTTAATATATTCCCACCCACATGCCAAAATGCAGAACTTATTGGCTGTGGACATACAATAGGAGGCGGTGTTCCTATTCCTCCTATTGTTTTCAAATTCCCTGCATTATCTACCACTACTATGTTGGCTACACTGTCGGTTGATAAAGGTATATTGCCCACTTTCATTGTTCCACTAATGGCTACATCACCATTAACATCCAATGCGGCAGTGGGTTGCTTTCCAATGCCCACCTTATCTGCAAAGCGAACTGTATCAGCTCTGAATTCTATACTTTTATCTGCTACAAAACTTACCATCTTATCACTTCTGATAGTATCTCTTTGAGGTGGCAATGCTCCGTTTTTGAATTTGAAGTTCCCAATACTTATACCACTTTGAGCATTCAGAGTATTAACATACACATCACCGTTAAAAGCAATTGAATTGGGTGAAAGTGTTGTCCATTGAGAAAATACAGCAGGTGATCCATTGACTAAATAAACATGTGCATCAATGGTAGAAGTTTGGATGCTATTATTCACTACTAAATTTGATGAGTATAACAAACTATCACAATATACATTGAAACGAAGTTTAGTGCGGCCATTGATATCTAAAGGATATTGCGGATTAGAGTTGGCAATGCCAATAAAACCATTGGGTGCTATGCGAAGTCGTTCTACATTGTTAGTTTTAATAATGAGAGGAGAGTTGTTGGAAGTACCTAAAAAATCAGTGGATTGAGGAGTGTTACCATTTGTTCTCCACCAGTTTTGAGATTGAGAAAACAATGCACTAATGCTGAAGATAGTGCCCAAAGCCGCATTTAGCAAGTGTTTGCGAATTAAAATGATAAAATTTGTTTTCATACACTTAAATTTTCAAAACAAAATTATAGAAAAAATTTCGTATTGAAAAAATTTTACGAGTTAAAAATGGTGTTAAATTGTATGAACGGTTTAATATAAGGATGAACGGTTTAAGAAGTGAAAAGTGAAATGCTGACGCTATCGGTCAGCATGCCGACCAAAAGCGTCGGCAAGTGAAAAGTGAAAAACGAATAACGAAAAGTGAATAGTTTTAAGTTTATTAAAACAAAAAAATCCCGAAGGGAAGACATTATTATTGTAGCGGCAATTCACGAATTGCCCCAAAAATCAATACGAAAAATTGCCTTTACATTTGTATGTAGGGGCGTATCGCCATACGCCCTTACAGGATGGGAAGAATCGCCATACGCCCTTACAATATTGGCAATTCATGGATTGTCCTTACAATTAAGAATGCATGCAAAAGAAAATTTACGATGATGAGTTTTTATTTGAAAAATAATCTAAAATTAACTTTGCTTTTTTATGACCAACTACTTTTGATAATTCATTAACAGATTGTTTTTTGATTTGTTCAATTGAACCAAATGTTTGTATTAATAGAGTTGCTAATTTTTCACCAATTCCTTTGATATTTAATAACTCGCTTTGCAAAGTAGATTTTATTCTTCTTTTTCTATGATGTGTAATTCCAAAGCGATGCACTTCATCACGAATATGTTGAATCACTTTTAATGTAGGACTTCTTTTATCTAAATAGAGTGGTAATGGGTCATCAGGAAAGAAAATTTCTTCTAATCTTTTTGCAATAGAAATGATGTGAATTTTATCTCTTAATCCTAATTTTTCTAATGATTCCAATGCCGCATTCAATTGTCCTTTTCCGCCATCAATTACAATTAAATCGGGTAGTGGTAAATTTTCTTCTAACACTCTTTTATATCTTCTATAAATAACTTCTTTCATTGTAGCAAAATCATCGGGTTTTCCTTCTTCTACTGTTTTTACATTAAAGTGCCGATATTCTTTTTTAGCAGGTTTGCCGTCAATGAATACAGCCATTGCACTTACTGCGTTTGTTCCTTGAATATTAGAATTATCAAATGCTTCTATTCTGCGAGGTTCTTTATTCATTCTTAAATCTTTCATCATTTGTTGCATCAGTTGATTAGTATAAGTTTCAGGGTCTTTGATAGATAATTGTTTTTCTTTTTCAAGTGCGTATTGTTCAAGATTTTTTTGAAGTAAGTCAAGCAATTTTTTCTTATCACCAATTTTAGGAATAGTATATTTCACATCAGGAATTTGAAAAGTAAGTTCAAAGGGAACAATAATTTCTTTTGCGGTGCTATTAAATTTTTCACGAAGTTGAGTAATAACAGTTGATAAAATTTCTTCATCAGGTTCTTCTATATGGTTAGTCGTGTCTGAAATAAATGTCTGAATGATGAATCCGTTAGATATTTTCAAAAATCCCAAATATGTTTTTTGGTTGTATTTATAAATTGAAAACACATCTGCATCTTTTACATCAGCAGAAACTACCTGTGATTTTGCTTGATATTTCTGTAAAATTTCAATTTTGTTTTTAATATAATGTGCTTGTTCAAATTCCATTTTTTGAACATACTCTTGTTTTTGATTTTCTAAAAATTGAATAACTTCTGATAATTTACCTTTAATGATTTTTTTGATTTGAGCAATGTTTTGATTGTAGTTTTCTTCTGTTTGTAAGCCAATGCAAGGTGCTTTGCACTTACCTATATGATAATCAAGACAGGGACGAAATTTATTTTTTTGAATATTCTCTTGAGTAAGATTTAAGTTGCAGGAGCGAAGCGGAAAAATTTCTTTGATGGTTTCAATCAATGAACGCACTGATAACACGGATGGATAAGGACCATAATATTCAAAATGCGGGATGTTTTTTTTACGAGTGTAAAATACTTTTGGAAAAGGTTCTTTGGTTATTACAATCCAAGGGTATGTTTTATCGTCTTTAAGTTGAATGTTGTATTTAGGTTGAAGTGATTTAATGAGCGTGTTTTCAAGAATGAGAGCATCGTATTCTGTGGGAACGGTAATGGTTTCAATGGTTTTAATTTTTTTGACTAATAATTTTAATCGCAAACTATCATGTTCTTTTTGAAAGTAAGAGGAAACTCTTTTTTTTAAGTTTTTGGCCTTACCAATATAAAGTAGTTGATAAGTTTCATCATAAAATTTGTACACACCAGGAGATTCAGGTAGAGATTGAATTTGAACAGATATTGTATCTAAAGTGTCCATTGTAATTTAAATTATATTCAATACAAAAAAGGTTTTACATCATCAGGATAATTTTCTCTTGGATTTTTTGATTTAAATTCTTCAAATCTTTTTTGAAGTTTTTGAACATAAAGTGGATATTTCAAGATATTGTTGCCTTTTACATAATATGGAAAAGGAGATTTTAATTGATGACCATATTTGTTTTTAATGACGATAGCCACTTCTTTTACAGGAGCACCTGTTTCTGATACTGATTTTGCTTGTGATTCAGGCACAAATCCGATGGATGATTGAACGAGATTATCTTTTTCTGCAATTAAGTAAAATTTTTCTGTTAGTTGAATATCTGGATTTCTTTGTAAGTTAGTATCTAAAAAATAATTTCCTTTAATTTTTTTCAACAAACTATCATAAGAATAATCATAAATAAAATATAATTTTGAAAAATGATAATGATGATAAAATGCTCGCACAATTTGCTTATTCATTGCATAAGTTGAAATTTCTAATTCTTTTGCAGTATTGAGTTTATTAAGTTTTTTAAGGGCTTCAATGGATTTTTTATTTGATTTTAATCTTACTACCAATGCTCCACTATCTGCTAATTGATTAATTTGCCAGTTGGCTACAAAAATTCTTCTTGTTCTGAAATGTTTAAATTGTTCTTGATTTAGATAATCTTGTTGTGAATAAGCAAATTGAAAAAATAAAATGATAGTAGAAAGAAAATAAATAGATTTTTTAATATTTAAATGGAAATTAAAAATTTTGTTACTATTCTGTCCCATACAATAATTGCACCACATAGAATCATAGAACACAATAGAAAAGCACAAAGTGTTTAAAATATTTCCTATGTGTAAATCTATGCGTTCTATGTTTCTATTGTGGTTCATAAAGTTATTTTATTTTTATATGCTGAATAATAACACTGATTTCATTGTGAATGATTGTTTGATTTATCAATAAAAACATAACCTACACCTCTTACTGATAAAAAATGTTTTGGATTTTTAGGATCATCTTCAAATATCTTTCTGTATAAAACTACAAAATTATCAATAGTTCTGTAAGATGCTTCTTCTGCTTTATCAATCCACACATTTTCTAAAATTTCCTGACGAGATAATTTTTTGTTTTTATGTTGAATAAAAAATTTTAATAATGCTGCTTCTTTTTCTGAAAGTTGAATGATTTGAGAATTTGGAATATGAACAGTGTTTGAATTAAAATCTATCACACGATTGTTGATAGTTATTTCATCAGAAGGATAATATCTTGAAAGCAATTTTTTTACTCGCAGTAGCAATTCCTCTAAATCAAAAGGTTTATTTAAATAATCATCTGCACCTAATTTAAGCCCATAAACTCTATCCTGACGATCATTTCTTACTGTAAGAAAAAACACAGGAAAAAATTTGTCAATAGATTTAATTTTTTCACAAAGTTCAAAACCATTCATTTGTGGCATACTAACATCCAGTATAGCAAGATGAAGATGTGGTTTTTCTTTTTTGAAAATTTCTAATGCTTCTTTGCCATTTTTGGCAGGGAAAATAGAATAACCTTCTTGTTCTAAATTGAAAGCAATAATATCACGCAAATTGTCTTCATCATCTGCAAGTAAAATTCCCAAACGATTTGTTTTAAATGATTTCATCAGATTTATCTTTATGTAATTATTACTCACCGCCCCAATTTTGACGGTCTAAACTTCTGTAATGCACAGCTTCTGCTACATGCACTGCTTGAATGGATTCGGAATTGTCAAGGTCTGCAATAGTTCGTGCTACTTTTAGGATTCTATCATAAGCACGAGCGGAGAGTTGTAATTTTTCCATTGCTGTTTTCAAAATTTTTGTGCCTGCATCGTCAAGAACACAGTATTGTTTAATTTCATTACTTCTCATTTGTGCATTGCAATAAATTCCTTCAATGTCTTTAAATCTTTCTGTTTGAATATCTCTTGCTTTGATAACACGATGACGAATATCCTTGCTACTTTCCGAAGGAATATTGCGTGCAGATAATTCTTCAAAATTTACAGGAACGACTTCTACATGCAGGTCAATTCTGTCCATTAGCGGACCTGAAATTTTACTCAAATATTTTTGCACCATAGCAGGTGTGCATACACACTCTTTTTCAGGATGATTGTAATAACCACAAGGGCAAGGATTCATACTGGCAACAAGCATAAAACTGGCTGGATATTGCACAGAAAATTTTGCTCTTGAAATTGTAACCACTCTGTCTTCCAGTGGTTGACGAAGCACTTCTAAAACAGTTCTTTTGAATTCAGGCAATTCATCTAAAAATAAAACACCATTGTGGGCAAGAGAAATTTCACCAGGTTGAGGATTATTTCCACCGCCCACTAATGCTACATCACTGATAGTATGGTGAGGAGAACGAAAAGGTCTTTGAGTGATTAAACCAATGTTTTTTCCAACTTTACCAGCAACACTGTGAATTTTAGTGGTTTCTAATGCTTCTTCTAATGTGAGTGGCGGAAGTATAGATGGCAATCTTTTGCTTAACATTGTTTTTCCTGCACCAGGAGGTCCAATCAAAATAACATTGTGCCCACCAGCAGCGGCTATTTCTAATGCTCTTTTGATATTTTGTTGTCCTTTTACATCTGCAAAATCTAATTCGTATTCATTTAGTTTTTTGATAAATAATTCCTGAATGTTGATTTGAAGAGGTTGAATGGGATTTTCACCATTAAGATGATTAATTAGTTCCTTCAAATGTTGAACTGGATAAACTTCTAAACCCTCAACAATAGCGGCTTCATTGGCATTTTCAGCCGGTAGAAAAATTTTTTTGAATCCGTCTTTTTTGGCTTTGAGAGCAATAGGCAAAGCCCCTTTGATAGGACGAATTTCACCATCTAATGCTAATTCACCCATTATTACAGTATCTTCTAATGATTGAATGGGCAATTGTTCTGATGCCGCAAGAATACCAATAGCAATAGTTACATCATAAGCAGAACCTTCTTTACGAATATCGGCGGGAGCCATATTGATGGTAATTTGTTTGCCTGGCATTTTGTATTCAATGTTTTTCAAAGCCGCCTGAATTCTTTGCTGACTTTCTTTTACTGCACTGTCGGGCAAACCCACAAGAAAAAAATTTACTCCCTGTGTGATATTAGTTTCTACAATAATTTTAATAGCATCTATTCCATTTACTGCGTAGCCGTAGGTTTTAAACAACATTGCTCAAAAATTTTTGTTACAAAGATGATGAATTTTTAGGAATAGTAACAAAAATTGTATAGTTAATTTTTTTTACAATTTAGAGTAATATTGATTTATACTAAATTTACTGTAAAATCAGAAAAAATAAATTATTTAAACACAAAGAACGCCAAGCATTCTTATACAAAGGAACACAAAGTTTTAGTAGATTTATCAAATCCTTTGCGCACTTTGTGATGAGTATTTATCTTTGTGTTCTTTGTGTTTAAAAATTTCGGAATATTGAGTTGTTTTGGTATAAATTTGAATTTGTGTCTAAATACTTATCCATTTTTACACCACTCAATATCTTGTAATATCTGATTTTTCAAACTTTCTATACTGTCAAACTTTTCTTCATCTCTAATTTTTTTAAGAAAAGAAATTTGAATTTTTTGATGATAAATGTCTTCATTAAAGTTTAGAATATGCACTTCAATTTTTTGTGAATTATCATTGTCTGTAGTTGGGTTAGTCCCTATGTTTAATGCTCCTTTGTATGTTTTATTTCTGACATTTACATTTACACAATACACACCATTAGCAGGAATTAATTTGTCTTCATCTTCAACTTTTACATTAGCAGTGGGAATGCCTATAGTTCTGCCTAACTTTTTTCCTTCTATAACTATTCCAGTTAAAAAATAATTATATCCTAATAATTCATTAGCATTTTCAATATCTCCGCTTAAAAGAAACTGACGAATTTTTGTAGAACTAATGTTTATTTCATTTACAGTTTTGGCGGGAATTTGTTCAACTTCAAAATGATATTTATCTTTTAGTTGATAAAATGTATTAATATCTCCTTTTCTATCTTTTCCAAACTTGTGGTCATAGCCAATGATAATATGTTTAATGTTTAATTGAGTACTTAAATAATGCACAAAATCTTCGGGTGGAATGTTTGCAAACTCTTTTGTAAATGGGCAAAATATAAGATAATCAATATTATAGGATTGCAGTAATTGAATTTTTTCTGATGGGGTAGTGAGAATTTTAATAGATTGTTTTTCTGAAAGAATAATTTTTCTGGGATGAGGATGAAAAGTAAATACAATGCTCTTTAAGTTTTTTGAATGTTTTACTTCTTGCAAGCGATGTAAAATAGTTTGGTGTCCTTTATGAACGCCATCAAATGTGCCTATTGTAATAACAGTTTCAATTTCTTTTGATAATTGTGGGCATTCATACAAGACATTCATTGTAAAATTTTTTGGCAAAAGTAGAAAATTAAAATGTGTTGGTGTAATGATAGATGGTGAATTAAGGAATGATTATATTTGCAGCAAATTGTATGGAAGCGTTTAAAGAATCATTATTGGTACTATGGTCTGTGCCTTTGTATGCGGTGGTTATTTTGGCAGAAATTTTATACAGTCATTTTCATAATATAAAATTGTATAGTGTAAAAGGCACCATCCACAATATTATTTTAAGTTCATTAAATGCGGGCTTAGATATTTTGATGAGGGGTGTATGTTTAATGGTATTGGATTATTTTTATTCATTTCATTTTTTTGAGATTAAAAGTTCTTTTTGGTATTGGTTTTGGTTAGTTATTGGTCAGGATTTTATGTTTTATTGGTTACATAGAGTTGATCATTATTGCAGATTTTTTTGGGCTATTCACGCTACTCATCATAATAGTGAAGAGTTTAATTTAACAGTAGGTTTTCGTTCTTCTGTATTTCAACCTTTGTATAGATTTATTTATTACATTCCTTTAGCATTGTTTGGATTTAAAGGTATTGATATAATGCTTGTTTATTCTGCCACCCAAATTTTTGGGATTTTAGTTCATACTCAAACAGTAGGCAAATTGGGATTTTTAGAATATATTTTTGTAACACCTTCTCATCATAGAGTTCATCACGGAAAGAATGTGCCTTATTTAGACAAAAATATGGGGATGCTTTTAATTATTTGGGATAAACTTTTTGGAACATTTGAAGAAGAAACAGAAAAAGTAGAGTATGGACTAACTAAACCATTAGAAAAAGATGATGTATTCACATTGATTTTTCATGAATGGATAGAAATGTGGAAAGATGTCAAAAAAGCCCCAACACTAAAAGATAAAATAATGTACATTTTTGGTCCGCCCGGATGGAGCCATGATGGAAGCAAAAAAACTTCCGCTCAATTAAGAAAAGAAAGATTGTTACAAAACTCCAGAGAAAAAGTTTCAAACTGATTAAGCCATATTGTGATACACAGCCGCTACATCATCGTCTTCTTCTAATCTTTCAATAAGTGCTAATACATCTTTTTGTTGGTCTTCGGGCAGTTCAACAGTATTAGTTGGCACAAATACTTTGTTGGTTTCTTTTACAGGAATATGATTTTCTTCCAAAGCTTGTTGCATTTTTCCAAAGTCAGTAAAAGCAGTAGTTACAATAACTTCATTGGATTCATCATCCCATTCAATATCTTCTGCACCCCAGTCAATAAGTTGAAGTTCTAACTCGTCTTTGTTTTTGCCAGTCGCATCTATTTTGAAAATACCTTTTCTTTCAAACATAAAACTAACAGACCCCGATGTGCCTAATGTTCCATTGCCTCTGTTGAGGTGCATACGAATGTTTGCAACTGTTCTTGTGGGATTATCAGTAGTGGTTTCAATGATTAAGGGAACGCCGTGAGGTGCGTATGCTTCGTAAATAACTTCTTCGTAGTTGGCAGAATTTTTTTCTGTGGCTCTTTTGATAGCGGCATCAATGTTGGCTTTTGGCATATTAACTGCCTTAGCATTTTGAAGGACTAATCTTAATCTTGGATTAGATTCAGGGTTTGGACCGCCTAATTTTACAGCAATAGCAATTTCTCTGCCAATTTTAGTAAAAGCTTTAGCCATTTTAGCATATCGCTTGAACATTTTTTCTTTTCGCTTTTCAAATATTCTACCCATACTGAAATTTTTTGGCAAAGTTACGAAAAATAAAGGAATAGAGGTAAAGAGGGAAAATATAGTTTATTCAGATAGATAATATTTGTAGTTATCTGATAGCCATTGAAAAAAATCTTTTTCACAGCAATCAAGAAATTTTTCAAACTCTTTTTCAGTAAAAGTAATTTTTTCTGTTTCACATTTTTCCTTAAAGAAATTTCTAATTTCTTCTACATTAATAAAGCTTGTTTTTTCTGACATAACAATGTTTTTTAATTTTCTCACATCACCTTTTCTAATTTTGCAAACTTTAGTAACAACACTTTTTGACCATGATTGTCAAATAAAATGACAGCTTTGCTATCTGGCCATTTGCCTGATATTTCTAAAATTGTTCCTCTGCCAAATTTGTCGTGTGTTACCACATCTCCTTTTTGTAATTCTTTATTGCCAATAACTGATGAAAAATCATTTACAGAAGTGTTAGTTTTGCTTGCTTGCTGAACAGGTATAAGTTTTTTGGTGGTATTAATTTTTGTAGATATTGTTTTTTCAGAATAAGATGTATCTTCATTGTTATTTCTATCGCTTTGATAGCGTCGTTTATCATTAGATATAGATTTCAAATTGATAAATTCTTGTGGTAAATCATTGATAAATCGGCTTGGTATTGAATAACCTGCACGACCATTAATAAATCTTTTTTGAGCATAAGATAAATGCACTCTCTTTTTAGCTCTTGTTACTGCCACATAAAACAACCTTCTTTCTTCTTCTATATCGGGTTCAAACATTATTCTTCCTGATGGAAAAAGTCCTTCTTCTAATCCTACAATAAATACATAAGGAAATTCTAATCCTTTTGATAAATGGATGGTCATTAAAGAAACTTTTGGAGAAGTATCGGTATTATTTTTTTCATCTTGTGATGTAAGTAAACTTACTTCTCTTAAAAATTCATCTAATGTTCTAAAAGGTGGATACGCAGAAGCATTTGCCTGTTCATCTGAAAATGTTCTTTCAGTTTTTCCAAATTGTTCAACTGCGTTCATTAACTCTTTCACATTGAGTAATCGCTCTTTGTTTTCATCTGTTGGTTGCGATTCATAATAAGTAATGATTCCTGAAAATTTCATAATCTCATTAGCAAGAGAAACTATATCTGTCTCATAAAGTACATTTCTAAAATTGATGATATTGGCAATAAAACTTTCTATTGTAGCAACCTGTCTGTTACTGATGTTCAATTCGTTTTGCAGAATACGGGCATTTTTCATTAGTTCAAATAAACTTATCTGATTATCATAAGCGTAAGCACTCATTTTATCAATAGTTGTATCGCCTATACCACGCATTGGAAAATTAATAATTCGCAACAACGCTTCTTCATCATTTGGATTAACTACCACACGAAAATAGGCGAGCACATCTTTGATTTCTTTTCTTTGATAAAAGGACATTCCGCCGTAAATCTTATATGCAATTTGATTTTTTCTAAACACATCTTCAAAAATACGCGATTGTGCATTGGTTCTGTAAAGTATTGCAATATCAGAAAAAGAAATATTATTATTTTTTAAATTGAGAATTTCTCTTGCAACTTTTTGTGCCTCATCTGTTTCATCAAAACAGTCATACAAAAATAATGGCTCACCTTTGGCATTATTAGTGAATACATTTTTGGGAATTTGTTTTTTGTTTTTCTTAATGATTTCATTGGATGCTTCAACAATGTATTGAGTGCTGCGGTAGTTTTCTTCTAACTTAAACAATTTATGTGTTGGAAAATCATTTTTAAAATTTGTAACGATATTATCAATATCTGCACCTCTGAAACTATAAATACTTTGAGCATCATCGCCTACTACACATACATTTTGATGAGTTTGGGCTAATTGCTTTACTGCCAGATATTGCGAAAAATTGGTATCCTGAAACTCATCTACTAAAATATATTGGAAAAAATTTTGATACTTTTCTAATACATCAGGAAAATCACGAAATAAAACATTGGTATAATAAAGTAAATCATCAAAGTCCATTGCACCATTTTTGTAAAGTTGTTTTTGGTACGCTTTGTACACTTCAGCAAAATATTCTCTTTTTCTGAATCTGTCTTCAGATAATAAATTTGGTAGTGCTTCATATTTTGATGGTGAAATGAGTTTGTTTTTTAAATCAGATATTCGTGAAAGAATGTTGTTGGGCTTGTAAGCATTTTTTTCATCTAATTGCATTCTGCGAATAATATCTGTAATTACTCTCTTACTGTCTTCTGTATCATAAATTGTAAAGTTTGGCGTGTAGCCAATTTTATCTGATTCTTTACGGAGTATTTTAGCAAATACAGAGTGAAAAGTTCCCATCCATACCTGACGAGCATTGCCTTCGCCTACTAATTGGGCAATACGGGATTTCATTTCATCTGCGGCTTTGTTTGTGAATGTCAATGCAAGAATATTGTATGGTCTGAAATTGTTTTGAATCAAATACGCAATTTTGTAAGTAAGTACTCTTGTTTTTCCAGAACCAGCACCCGCTATTACCATCAATGGTCCTTGAATATATTCAACAGATTGTCTTTGTGCAGGATTTAAATCATTCAAAAAGTTCATTTTAAAATTTTATGGACAAATTTAAGGAAGTAAAAAGGAATAGAGAACAAGAATTTATGCACAATTTGTTTTTTATTAAGTGCAACAAAAATTTATCTACATTTGCCAAAAAAATAAACAATGAAAAAAATCAACATTTCTTTGGTAGTAGTAGGTGCTAGCATTTTATTTTCGGCTTGCAATAAACAAAACAACGCTTCTTACTTAAGTGGAGAAATTAAAGAAGGAAAAGGTAAAAAGATTTATTTAGATCAACTTAATTCACAATCGGCTGTTACTGTTGATAGTGCTTTGATTGATGAAAAAGGACATTTTGAATTTGTCAATTTTAAACCAAGTTTGAATTTTTATAGAATCAGAATTGAACCACAAAATTTTTCTATTTTAATTTTAGATTCTACAGATAAAGTTACATTAATTGCAGATGTTAATAATCTTGCAGATGCAAAAATTTCGGGTTCTGCAGAAACTGATGCGTTTTTGGATTTTAATAATACTAGCAAAAAATACAAAAAGCAAATTGATTCTTTGCAACAATACTTTCAATCAGAAATAATGAAAAACCCTAATGATTCATCAAAAATTAATCAACTCAAAACCGATATAGATAAAGTTTATCAGGAAATCGTTTCAAAATGGCAGTTTGAACTTGCTCAAAAAGCCAAACAATACAAAGATAAATTTGCATCCATTATTGCTCTGCAAATGTTACCACCACAAAATTATTTAGATGTTTATCAGGAAATTGATAAATCTCTTGGTAATAAATATCCTAATCATCCAATGGTGCAAATGTTACACAAAATTGTAGCACAACAATCTGCTTTATCCGCAGGATCGCCTTGTCCTGAAATTGCTTTGCCAGATCCAAATGGAAAAGAAATTCGTTTATCTTCATTCAGAGGAAAGGTAGTACTTATTGATTTTTGGGCAAGTTGGTGCAAGCCCTGCAGAGCAGAAATGCCAAATGTTGTAGCATTATACAAAAAGTATAAAAACAAGGGATTTGAAATTTTTGGCGTGTCTTTAGATAAAGATAAAGAAAACTGGGTGCAAGCTATTAAAGAAGATGATATTACCTGGCCACAAGTAAGTGATTTAAAATTTTGGAATAGTGAAGCTGTTGCACTATTTAATGTAGAAGCCATTCCATATACAGTGTTAGTAGATAAAGAAGGAAAAATTATTGCAAAGGGATTAAGAGGTGCAGACCTTGAAAATGCTGTTAAAAAAGCATTAGGAATTTAAAATAAATTTTTTAAAAAGTGAAGAGGATTTTTGTTGTTGTATTAGTATTGATTTCAGTTAAGGTAATTTCTCAAACTGAATTACCAAAAGAAATATCTGAGTATTTTCAACAACAGGTAAATTATACCATTTCTGTTTCACTTAATGACCAGCAACATACTTTAAGTGCTTATGAAGAAATAGAATATTTCAATAATTCTAACGATATACTTTATTATATTTATTTTCATTTATGGCCAAATGCTTACAAAAATAATAGCACTTGTTTAGCAAAGCAATTTTTACAATTAGGTGAAAAAGATTTTTATTTCTCAAAACCAGAAGAAAGAGGATTTATTGATAGTTTGAATTTTCAGATAAATGGTCAATCCTGCAAATGGCAAATTAATAAAGATACCATTGATATTGCAATTATATATTTAAATCAACCATTACCACCCAAACAATCTATTAAAATTTCCACACCATTTTTTGTCAAAATTCCGTCTGCAAAATTTTCAAGATTAGGTCATTTAGGAAATGCTTATTATATAACACAATGGTATCCAAAACCAGCAGTATATGATAGATATGGCTGGCATCCTATGCCGTATTTACACAATGGTGAGTTTTATAGTGAATATGGGAATTTTGATGTGAGAATTACTTTACCTAAAAACTATGTGCTTGCTGCTACAGGTAATAGATTAGCAGATGAGGGAGAAGAAAAATTTATGCAAGAAAAAATTCGTTTAACCAAAAGAATGATTGATCAAAAAATAGATACTACTTTCACTACAAAATTTCCTGAAAGTAGCAAAGAATATAAAACTGTTCGCTTTGTTGAAAGTAATATCCACGATTTTGCATGGTTTGCAGACAAAAGATTTTTGGTATTATCTGATCAAATTCAACTTTTTGAAAGCAATAAAAAGGTCAATACTTATTTATATTTTTTACCAACAAATATTCATCTTTGGAAAAATGCTCTTGAATATATTAACGAAGCCACATTGTTTTATTCTTATTATGTAGGAGATTATCCTTACAATAATGTGAGTGCGGTTGATGGTTCTACTGCTGCAGGAGGCGGAATGGAATATCCAACTATTACCTTGATAAACGAATCTTCTAATCCTAAACAATTAGAAGAAACGATTGTACATGAAGTAGGACATAATTGGTTTTATGGCATTCTTGGAACTAATGAAAGAGATTATCCTGCAATGGATGAAGGAATGAACTCATTTTATGAAATGAGGTATTTGTATAAAAAATATCCTGATTTAAAATTATCTGAAGTTCTTGGCATTGCTAATGGAAAAAAATTATTAGGTATTGAAAAAATTCCACAAAGAAAATATTACGAATGGGCTTACTTGATATTAGCATCTCACAATGCTGATTTGCCTTTACTTGAACACTCTACAAAATATACTGAAATAAACTATGGCGGAATAGTATATTCCAAAACATCATTAGTAGTAGAGTATTTAAAAAATTATTTTGGAGAAGAACTATTTGATGAAGCAATGGCTTTTTACTTTAAGACATTTAAATTCAAACATCCTTATCCGCAAGATTTAAGGTTTCTATTAAATTATTTTGGAGGTGGAGATAATATCCCGCTTATTACTACACTTATTACTACCAATAAACACATTGATTACAAGTTGCAAAAAATTAAAAAGAATGATAACAATGTTTATGAAGTAACTATTAAAAACAAAGGCAATGCAGTTGTTCCTGTTGTTGTGCAAGCCATTAAAGATAACAAAGTGATTGCTGAAATTTGGAAAAATAATATAGAAAAAAAAGAAACATTTTCTTTTCCGCCACTGGAAGCAGATTATTTTAGAATTGATTACAACGAGATTATACCTGATATCAATCGCAGAAACAATACTATTAGAACAAGAGGATTATTCAAAAAAACAGAGCCATTACAACTTAATTTTGGCTGGCGTATAGATGATTTTTACAAAACACAATTGCACTTTTTACCAATGACAGGATGGAATTACAATGATGGAAATCTTTTAGGCATGGCATTTTTCAACTATGGAATTTTTCCAAAAAAAATAGAAGGTTACATTATGCCAATGTATGCATTTAAGAGCAATACACTTGTTGGAAGTGCAGATGTTTATTACAATATCTTTCCAGATAAAAGCCCATTTAAATTAGCACAAATTGGAATAGCAGGAAAAACTTATTCTTTCAGATCATCTGAAAATTTTCAAGTTACAATCAATCAATATGTAAAAATTGAACCATATATCAATTTTGTTTTTAAACAAAAAAATCCAATTAAACACAACAGAAACACATTGAGCATCAGGCATATTTCATTATTTAATAGAGATAACACATCAAATTTAGCATTTAATAATGGCTCTATCAACTGGATGAACGAGATTGCATATACCTATCAAAAAAAATCAACGTTAAATCCTTATCAAGTTCAAATCAAATTGCAACACAATAATTTAATGGCAAAATCATTTCTTACTTTTTCAGGAAAAACTTATGTCAATAAAAATAAATTTTTTGAATACAGATTGTTTAGAGGAATGTTTATATTAGGTAATGATAATGATAAAATGCCTTATGCATTTCGCCCTTCTGGATATAATAGTTCGCAGGATTATTTAAGAGACAATTATTTTTTAAGTGGTTATCAAGATGATTTTAGTTATTCATTTTTAGGTGATTTTCTAAAACAACAGTATGTTGAATCGGAAGGAAATATGAAATTAATAAACAGTCATTATTCTACAAATGGAATAACTGCTATCAATTTATATTCACCATCTTTTGCTAACTTTCGCTTGTTTGTAGATGTTGTTTTTATAGATGAATACTTTGATAAAAAAAGACATTATTCAGATTACTTTGATTTAGATGCAGGAATAAATTTTTCATTAGGAAATTTTGGAAATATCTATTTGCCAATTTTTTATTATGGCAATGTTAGTTTAGGTTCAAATATTAAATGGTATAATTTAATTCGTTATTCAATTAATTTACATCGTATTAATCCAAGGTTTGAAGCCACTAAAAACATTGAATAAATAAAAACACCAAAAATGCCAAACAACTCAATTATTTTAGAAGTCATTACAGATGAACAACACATACCTGAAAAAATAAAATGGGAAGCCCCACAAATAATGGAAAAAGGAGAGTGCAAAAGCGTTGCTCTATCTATGTGGGATGGTAAAGAAAACAATACCTTACGAATGGATGTGTGGACAAAAGATATGACAACAGATGAAATGAAAAAATTTTTATTGCAAAGCATCATTACATTCTGTGATACTTATGAAAAAGCCACATCAGATGCCGCCCTTTCTGATAAAATAAAACAATACATCATTCAGTTAGCAAAAGAGGAAAAAGTCCTCTGATTTTTTTATTCAACATGTAGTAATTTCACAATTTAAGTGTGTAAATGATTTAAATCATTTTATTTAGTGTTTATTTCAGATACTTTTGTATCAAATAATTAAGTTCATGAAATCAAAACTATCTTTAGGTTTAATAATGTTGAGTTTTAAATTTTTGTTTTCTCAACATATTCCTGTAATAATAACAAGTGAAATAAAAGGAATAAAAGTGTATATAGATAATAAATGGAAAGGGAATGATATTACTCAAATAGATTCATTAGAAGCGGGTACGCATATTATCAAAATATTAAAAGACACATCAATTATTTTGAACAGGAGCATTGTATTAGAGCCAAACTCCGTCGTATCAATTAATATAAAAAATAATAAGGAAGTACAAGTAAATCCAGTTAATAAAACCAAAACAGGGTCTATTAAAGTTTTTAGTGAATTAAATAATGTTCAAATTTATCTGGATGAAGCATATAAAGGAAAAGATATTTCATTTATAGATTCAGTACCGGTAGGAACACATTACTTAAAAGCCGTAAAGGATAATGTAATAATTTATAGTGATTTGGTAAATGTTAATCAAAATTCTGTTACAACTGTATTAATTAAAAACACAAAGGAGGTAAAAGAAAAGATATTAGAGAGTAAATACGAAGAGATTCAAAATTACAAAAAAAATCGTTTAGAAGTATTATTAAGCAGTAAGTATGTTACTAATGTTTCTGGAATTACTAATAGTAGCACATATTATCCAGGGTATTTTTCTTATTCAACTTCAGTTAGCAACTTTCAGGTTTCAAATGAAGAAGTAAAGGATTGGTTTATCGTTAGAGGTGGTAAAATTAAAGTATCTGAATGGGAGCTTGCAACCCTTACTGGAAATCAACAAGCAAAGAATAAAATTGATAAAACAAATGAAGAAATAGATAAATATAATAAAAAAAAGATGAAAAGAGGAAGTTTTTGGGCAATAATATTTATGACAGCATTAATTTCTGCATTATTAGGATTTGGATGGGTATTACTTTCGTGGACATGGTTAACTGCCGATTCTGCTTTGGTCTTACTAATGTATGGAATTATATTTGGAATAATAAGTTATATAGGCGTGGAATCAAGTTCCAATTTAAAGCAGTACCCAACCCATTATTTTACATTAGAAGAAGCAATTGAATTAGTTGATATGTATAATAAAAATTTAAAGAAATCATTAGGATTGCCAGAAAACTTTGAACCGTAAGTATTAAATTACTTATATACCAAAAGTGCTTTAATTTCCCAAAAATAGAAGAGAAAAATTATTGTTATAATTTTCGAAAAATCAGTTTGTTTTTGTATAAATACTAAAAATCAAAAAGTTTTTTCTAAAGAATAAAACCTATTTAATACTTTTCTCTAAAAATTCTTTTTCTCTTTTTGGATTCATCAAAAGAAGAATTTTTATTATTAGATGAATGGTAGTTTTTTCTATTATATCTGCCATCATCACTTTCTTTATTTGATTTGAATGTTCCTGATTTTTTACCGCTTGATTGTTCAATGCTTATAGCACGGTTATTAAAACTTTTGCCATTTAATACCATTAACTTATCAACATCATTTTGAGAAATTTCAAAAAATGAAAATGTTCTTTTCACATCAGTATTTTTAATAGAAGTATTCGGAATTCCAGTTTCATCAGCAATAAAATCTTTTAATGAACGCCAGTTAAATCCATCCATTTCACCTAAATTGATAAAATATCTGTTTGACTGACGATGTGATGAAATATCTAAATCTTTCATGTTATTAATATCAGGAGCGTTCTGATAATAAGTATAAAAACGATTAAATTCTTCCCAAATTAATTTTTTTATCAATTCCTCTTTGCTTAATTCATTTAAACTTTCATATACGGAAGGCAAAAATTCTTGAATAGAGTTTTCATCAACAGAAGTGGTTTTAATTCTATTTACTAAATGTAATAATTGTTTTTCACACACTTGAATGCCTGTTGGAATCAGTGAACGGTGAAATTTTGCTTTTGTAAATTTTTCTAAATCTTTAATTTTTCTGCTTTCTGAAGGGGTAACAATGGCAATAGATATACCTGATTTTCCTGCACGGGCGGTTCTTCCGCTACGATGTGTATAAACTTCTAAATCATCTGGTAAATCATAGTTGATAACATGTGTAACACTATCTACATCAATACCACGGGCGGCAACATCTGTGGCTACTAATAACTGCAATTGACGATTTCTAAATCTTTTCATTACAAAATCTCTTTGTGACTGAGATAAATCACCATGTAAAGCATCGGCACTATAACCATCTTTTATTAACTGATCTGCAACTTTTTGAGTATCAATTTTTGTTCTGCAAAAAATGATTCCAAAAATATCAGGATAATAGTCAATTATTCTTTTTAATGCTAAATATCTGTGCTTATTATTGTTGATAATAAAATACATATGTTCAATATTAGAAGCAGCGGCATTTTTATTGCCAACACTAATTTCAATAGGATGTGTCATATAGTTTTTAGCAATTCTGGATACTTCTGGAGGCATAGTTGCACTGAACAACCATGTTTGTTTGGAATCAAATGTTTGTTCTATAATATAATCAATATCCTCTTTAAAGCCCATGTTCAGCATTTCATCGGCTTCGTCCAGTACTAAGATTTTTATTTCTGATAAATCCACAACATTTCTGTCTATCAAATCTACCAATCTTCCTGGTGTGGCGGCAATGATTTGACAACCCTTTTTAATAGTGTTAATTTGAGTTTCAATATTAGCCCCGCCATATACTGCAACAGTATTTATTTTGGGTTGATATTTTGAAAGTTTGATAATATCATTTGAAATCTGAACACACAATTCGCGTGTGGGAGCAATGATAAGTGCTTGTGGAAATTTTTTATCACTGTCAATTTTAGTGAGTAGTGGAATAGCAAATGCTGCTGTTTTTCCTGTACCAGTTTGTGCAAGGGCGATGATATCCGTATTTTTTTCTAACAACAAAGGAATGGTTTGTTGTTGAATGGGAGTAGGGCATGTATAACCCAATTCGTTAATGGCATTTTGAATCCATTCGGGGAGTTTGTAATCATTGAAAGTTACATTACTTTCTGATAATGTTGATGTGTTCATATTTTGATTTGATTTGTAAGCTAAATAAACCTAACTCTGTGAAATTTACAAACGGCTATTGATAAAGTTTCAAAAATACAGAATTAAATTTTCTTAGCCGTAATTAATTGAATTTGCAAAGATACATTAAGTATTTTGGAATAACAAATAAAAAACCCTCCACAAGGGAGGGTTTTTTGATTTTTATGTATTTTTATGATATTAGAAATATAAATTTAATCTTAAAGAACCAGTAGGTCCAAAGATTGAATTTACATTATCTGTATCAAATGCAAATGAACTTTGTTTCCCAGTTTTAGTGGTAGTTGTTTTTACAGCATTATTAGCAAAATCCCAAGATTCAGTAGTAATTTGACCTTCACCTACTGAAGAAAATCCAAGTCCCCAGCCAAATTCACCACCAATAGACATTTTAGGTAATACAAAATATTCAGCTCCAATAAATCCTCTTAAACCAAATTGGAACATAGAACCATATTTTTGTTCAGTTGTTCTAGAGGTAACCCCACCAGATGTCATTGTTGTCCAGTCAGTAGAAGTTGGAGACGTATTAGTAGAAGAAAAGGCGTTTCCATAAGTGAATTTGTCTTTCATACCACCAATAAATAATCCTAATTCTCCTCCATAATAACCTTGTAAACGAGTTTTACCTTTTCTCATTTCAAGACCAGCACTTAACCCAATACCATTGAAAGAGGTAGATTTTGTGTCTTGAACAAATTTAGGATCGGAAGATGTGTTGGTATCATCATTTACATAGTTTGAGTTTTTGCTTGATCCAAATCCTAATCTAATAGCAGCTCTGTAAGCAGTTGTAGCATCTTTGAAGTATTTTCCTACAATAGTTTGGTTTCCTGAAAGGAAATTCCAAGTTGGAGCTGAGTTAGATGCAGTTTTTCCAAAGAAGTTACCGGCATAATTTAAGAATGGAGTAGCATCAACGCCAATTCCCCAATCTCCTTCTTCTGGAAGGATAGGTTCGCCTTTTTTTGAAGTAAGGTCTTGTGCATTTGCAGTGAATAAGCCAAGAGCAATTGCTGTGGCTACTGTTGTGATTTGTTTTTTCATACATTTTAATTTTAAAGGTTTGTGCTGCAAAGGTATGGAATAAATTCCCAATTATCCAAATATAAAAAAATAAATTATTAACAAATAAATGTTAATAAACTTGTTGATTGAAAAATAATTTCACAAAATAACTACAAATAGCAGACGAAATGATTAAAACGGCGGCACTAACAAACAAAATAAATGTCGTTTCTATTTACTATAATCTTGCCATCCCTTCTGGATTTTTTTTTGTATTCAATATTTATTATTCTATAATCATTACATCCTTTCAGGATTGTTGAATATTTATTAAAAATTAACTCAAAACTAAACACTAAAAACTCAAAACTCAAAACTAAACATTATTCACTTTTCACCGACATAAATGTCAGTGCTATTCACTCCATTACTTTTCAAAAAACTCAAGTATTTGGGTTAGTTTTTGTTTTAATTCAGTTCGTGGAATAATTTTATCTAAAAAACCATGTTCTAAAACAAACTCGGCAGTTTGAAAGCCTTTTGGTAAATCTTTTCCAATGGTTTCTTTTACTACTCTTGGGCCTGCAAAACCAATAAGGGCACCCGGTTCTGCTATATTCAAGTCGCCAAGCATTGCAAAACTAGCAGTTACTCCACCAGTTGTTGGGTCTGTAAGCAATGAAATATATGGAATTTTATGTTGAGCTAATTGATAAAGTTTAGCGGAAGTTTTAGCCATTTGCATTAAAGAAAAAGGAGCTTCCATCATTCTAGCTCCTCCTGATTTTGAAATAATCATTAAAGGAGCTTTTGTTTTGATACAAAAATCAACCGATCTAGCAATTTTTTCACCAACAACAGAACCCATTGAACCGCCAATAAAAGAAAAATCCATAGCGGCAATAACAATATCGTGTTCATTTACTTTTCCATAAGCTACTCTGATAGCATCCTTTAAATGAGTTTTTTCATAAGTTTCTGCTAATCTGTCGGTGTATTTTTTGGTATCTTCAAAGTTTAGAGGGTCTGCACTTACAATATTTTCAAAAAGTTCCATGTATTGTTCATTATCAAACAGGAGATTAAAATATTCTGTGCTGCCTATTCTTTCGTGAAATCCACAATTATCACAAACAAAGCAATTTTTAGCATGATCTTGAGTAGTTGTAATTTTTTTACAGGATGGACATTTATACCATAAACCTTCGGGTGTTTCTTTTTTTTCTCGGGTAGAGGTAGTTATTCCCTCTTTTATTCTTTTGAACCAACTCATAGTTTGCGTTTGAACTTCTGCTTCCATTTTTAAATTTTCTTTATGCAATGGTAATTTTTTTATTTAAATAAACATCCTGAATAGCATTCAATAATTGTACGCCTTCTTTAAATGGCTTCTGAAATGCTTTTCTTCCTGAAATTAAGCCCTGCCCTCCCGCTCTTTTGTTAATAACAGCTGTAGTAACAGCTTCTTGTAAATCTGTAGATCCTTTACTTTCACCTCCACTGTTAATAAGTCCAATTCTTCCCATATAACAATTGGCCACCTGATAACGACATAAATCTATTGGATGGTCAGTAGTGAGTTCGGAATAAACTTTAGGATGTGTTTTTCCAAAATTAAGAGCGGTATAACCGCCGTTATTTGTTGGTAATTTTTGTTTAATAATATCGGCCTGAATCGTTACTCCAATATGATTGGCTTGTCCTGTAAGGTCGGCAGATGTGTGATAATCAACACCGTCTTTTTTGAAAGCAGGGTTTCTTAAGTAGCACCAAAGGACGGTAGCCATTCCTAACTCGTGGGCATATTCAAATGCTTCTGCAATTTCAACAATTTGACGGGATGATTCTGGTGATCCAAAATAAATAGTAGCACCTACTGCAACTGCTCCTAAATTCCATGCGTCTTTTACAGTTCCAAATAATATTTGATCGTATTTATTTGGATAGGTTAAGAATTCATTATGATTAATTTTTACAATAAAAGGAATTTTATGAGCGTATTTTCTGGATACAGATGCTAATACACCAAAGGTTGAAGCAACAGCGTTACACCCTCCTTCAATAGCCAATTTTACAATATTTTCAGGGTCAAAAAAAGCAGGATTTGGAGCAAATGATGCCCCCGCACTGTGCTCAATACCCTGATCTACAGGAAGTATGCTCATATAACCAGTACCTGCTAATCTTCCGGTGTTGTATATTTGTTGTAAACTTCTTAATACTTGAGGATTTCTGTTAGATAATCCAAAAGATTCGTCAACAAATTTCTTTCCGGGTAAAATCAGTTGTTCTTTTGGGATTCCTTTACAAGTGTGTTCTAAATAATAAGATGCTTTGTCTCCTAATAATTCTATAACATGTGGTTTTGAAGTTTTGGTTTCCATTAGTTTAAATTTTTGGGGCAAATTTACCAATTAAAATGATAATGGTCGTTTTTAGTTTGTCTAAAATTAGTTGAAATATGATTCAAATAATTGATATTCAACAAATTAGAATTGTTAATATTGTTCGTTATCATTAGGAAATTGCTGTGATTTAACATCTTTAATATAATGTGCAACGGCATTGTTGATAGTTTCATTAAGATTAGCGTATCTTCTTAAAAAGCGAGGACTAAATTCAGTGGTCATTCCTAACATATCATGGCTCACTAAAACTTGACCATCCACATATTTTCCTGCACCTATGCCAATAACAGGTATTTTAAGAGACGTGGCTACTTTTTTACCCAGTTCTGCAGGAATTTTTTCAAGCACGATGGCAAAGCAACCAATTTTTTCTAACAACAAAGCGTCTTTGTAAAGTTGTTCGGCTTCTGCTTTTTCTCTTGCCCGAACCTCGTAGGTTCCAAATTTATAGATGGATTGAGGTACTAATCCTAAATGTCCCATTACAGGAATGCCAGCAGATAAAATTCTTTCAATACTTTCTTTTACATTTTCACCGCCTTCTAATTTTACTGCGTGAGCACCACTTTCTTTCATAATTCTAATAGCAGAGTTTAGTGCTTCTTTTGAATTACCCTGATAGGTACCGAATGGAAGGTCAACTACAATAAGTGCTCTTTTTACGGCTCTTACTACTGAAGAGGCGTGATAAATCATTTGATCTAAAGTAATAGGTAAAGTTGTTTCGTGACCAGCCATCACATTACTGGCTGAGTCACCCACAAGAATTACATCTATTCCAGCGGCATCAATAATTTTTGCCATGGTATAATCATAGGCAGTCAGCATAGCTATTTTTATGCCGGCTTCCTTCATTTCATATAGGGAATGTGTCGTTATTTTTTTATATTCTTTCATCATTTAAGGATTTTGACTATAAATTTCTTTAAAAAATAAACCCCCGTTTGTTATTGCAACACACGGGGGATATATTTTGGATGTACATTGATAAGTGTTAGTATTTGGAGAAACCCTGAATATCTGTTTTTTTATGTTCAATAAGTAGTCCAAGGCAAGCGGCATCTTTGGGGCTTTTAATTGGCTGTTAGATTCAGTAGCTCCTTCGGGAACAAATACTTCAATAATAATAGGACGAGTAGAAGCACTTTGAAATTCAAACACTTGAGTATTTTCAGCAGTTGCATTATCAAACAACAGTTCATTTGTTTTTGCATCGTAAATTTTGAAGTTCAATTTATCGCCAAGTGCAGTTTCGGCACACAAAGTAAGGCGGTAATCCATACCTTTGTATATGACACATCTGATTTTTGAGTTCATTCCCTGAGAGAATAAACCGCTTCTGCTTTGAGAATTATATTCCCATTTTTCACCTTTTTCTTTTTCTAGTTTACAATATTTTTTATGAAATTGACCACAAACCGATGCTTGTGATACTAATTCTCTTTTTTGAGCATAAGAGAATGCTAATGTGCCTAATGTTAAAAGAGTTATTATTGATTTTTTCATAAATGTAATTTTTATTGATTTTGAATGTATTTGTTTCTAATGGTTACTATTTTGTTTTTAATTTCATTAAAAATCTTTTCGTCAATAATAAGGTTAACACCGCCACCAATCATATTATTTTTTGTGTTAAGTTTAGTATCATTTACTTTTTCTTCTTTTAATAAATTAAATGATGTCATTAAATTTTCCATGTCTTCTCTAACTTGTTTAACATCTTCAGATTGCGATTCGTGTTTCTTTAAAAATTCAATAAGGTTTTCTAATGTATATTTTTGATCTGCAATTCTTTGAATCACAGGATTGTTGGCTTGATATTTATCTACCATATTAACTGCTATATAAATACTTTCAATCCATCCACCTGCTACAACAAGTGCAAGCGTTTGACCTTGTTTGCCTTCTTCTAAAATTTCAAAACTAGAAAAATACAAATCATCAGTGATGGCACTTAATGAATCTGTATTATCAATGTTTTTTTCAATTCTTGCAAGCATATCTGGTTTAATAGTGGAAGATAGTCCTAATTGGTCACCAAGTTGTTTTACTACTTTAAAGTATTTAATAGCTTCTGCACCCATATTGAATATGCTACAATAACTTAAATCAGTGGAGTAGATACCAAAGTTGATAGATTTTGATTTGTTATCTGTATATTTACTAAGATTTTCAGTAGGGTTTAGAAGAGAGAGTTTGCTGGCATCTCTTTTGCCAACAGATTTTATAAAAGATAACATTTCACCTGGAGATGGCACCTGAAAAAATGTTTCGTAATTAGAAGGAAGATTTTCCTGAGTTGTTTCAGTACTGTCTTTCGTAACAGTGATTTCTTCTTCGTGTTTTTCTCCTGAGCAGGAGAAAGTAAGAAGTGCCGATACTGATGAGGCAAGAATAAACAGTTTTGCTTTCATTTTATTTAGTTTTAATTTTTTATTTTTGTTGAATGAGTTTTTTTACAAGATCTGCGGCTTCTTGAAGTTCAATAGCAGAATATACTTTTAGTCCTGATTGGTCAATGAGTTGTTTAGCTTGTTCGGCATTTGTTCCTTGAAGACGAACAATAAGTGGAACGGGAATTGTTCCTAAATTTTTATAGGCATCTACAATCCCCTGAGCTACTCTATCGCAACGAACGATTCCCCCAAAGATATTCACAAGAATAGCTTTTACATTAGGATCTTTCAGGATTATACGAAAAGCTTTTTCTACTCTTTCTGCATTTGCAGTTCCACCAACATCTAAAAAGTTAGCAGGTTCTCCACCCGAAAGTTTAATGATGTCCATTGTTGCCATAGCCAATCCTGCACCATTTACCATACATCCTACATTTCCGTCTAATTTTACATAATTTAATCCAGCGGCTTTAGCTTCTACTTCAATAGGATCTTCTTCGGTAATATCTCTTAGTTCTGCAAGATCTGGATGTCTGAATAAAGCATTGTCATCTAAAACAACTTTTGCATCTACTGCAATAATTTTATCATCAGAAGTTTTTAAGAGGGGATTGATTTCAAACAAACTTGCATCAATACTTTCGTAGGCCTTGTATAAATTCATAACAAAATTGACCATTTCTTTAAATGCATTGCCAGTAAGCCCTAAATTAAATGCAATTTTTCTTGCTTGGAATGGTTGAATGCCTACTTTTGGGTCAATGGTTTCTTTCCAAATTAGATGAGGTGTTTTTTCGGCAACTTCTTCAATTTCCATTCCGCCTTCGGTAGAATACATAATTACATTTCTGCCTTTAGTTCTGTCTAATAACACACTCATGTAAAATTCTTTTGTTGGATTGGGTCCTGGATAATAAACATCTTGAGCGATAAGAATTTTATGAACTTTTTTTCCTTTTGGCCCAGTTTGTGGTGTAACAAGTTGCATTCCAAGTATAGCAGATGCTTTTTCTTTTAATTCATTTAAATTTTTAGCCACTTTAACGCCACCACCTTTACCTCTTCCGCCAGCGTGTATTTGTGCTTTTACTACAACAATAGGAGCGTTGAATTTTTTGGTTAGTTCTTCATAAGCGGTAACAGCTTTTTCAACTGTATCGGCAACGATGCCTTCCTGAACTGAAACATTGAAAGATTTTAAAATTTGTTTTCCCTGATATTCATGTAAATTCATAAATAATAAATTTTCTTAACTTATTTTCCGGCTCAAATGTACATTTTTATTTTTTTTCTTTAAAAAAATATTTTAGAAGTTGTTTTTTAGGAAAATAATACTTATATTTGCGGCATAACAAAAAATTAAAACTATGAAAAAATTAATGTTTGTATTTGGTGTAGCAGGAGTGGTTACTTTATCTACTCCAAGTTTGATGAATGCACAAACTGCAGGAAAATCTGCGGCAGTATCTTTAAAAGATGATATTGAAGCAAAAGCGACAAGACATACAGAAAGAGCAACCAAAGAACTGGCTTTGAATGATGATCAGAAAAGTAAATTCAAGAAATTTGATATGGACAGATTGTATAAAATACAACCTATTCAGGAAAAAATTAAAGCCACTTCTGACCAAAAAGAAAAGGAAAATTTGAAACTTCAAAAGAAGCAAATCAATGATGAATTTATTCAAAATGTAAATGGAATCTTAACGCCTGCTCAGCAAGAATTATTCAAAAAGAAAATGGAAGAAATTATTGAGAAAAAAGAAAACCATAAACATTAATGGTTTGATTGCATTTTTCAAGCCCTCAATTTTGAGGGCTTTTTTATTTTAAAGTTATGAGTGGTATTTATATTCATATTCCTTTTTGTCATCATAAATGTACTTATTGTGATTTTTATTTTTCTGTGAATGCAAGAACATTAAATGGAGTAGTGGAAGGCATTTTAAAAGAAATAGAAGAAAGACAGAATTATTTAGACACAAAAAAAATTGAAAGTATTTACTTTGGTGGAGGAACACCAAGTATATTATCTGTTCAACATTTTGAAAAGATTTTTAATCAATTAAAGAAATACTTTTATTGGGACGATGTGGAAATTACAGTAGAATGTAATCCAGAAGATGTTTCAAAAGAATATTTTAGTGATTTGAAAAGTTTAGGTGTGAATAGAATTAGTTTAGGTATGCAATCACTAAATGATAAGGTTTTGCAATGGATGGGACGAAAGCATTCAGCAGAACAATCTTTGAGAAGTTTAAAAATTTTGGACCAAGTTGGAATAGAAAATTTTTCTGTTGATATAATTTTTGGTGTTCCTGAATATGATTCAAAAGAATTGGAAAAGGATTTGAGAAAATTATTAAGCATTTCAAGAATTCCTCACATTTCGGCGTATCAATTGACAGTAGAGAAAAAAACAAAATTGAACTATTTAGTACGAACCAAAAAAATCAATTTAAAAACTGAGGATGAGGTAAGTGAAGAATTTTTAAGAATACAAAGTATTTTGTTAGAAAAAAATTATCAGCACTATGAGGTGTCAAATTATGCATTAAATGGATATATTGCAAAGCATAATTCTGCATATTGGTTACAAAAAAATTATCTTGGAGTAGGACCATCTGCACATTCATACAATGGTAAAGAAAGAAGATGGAATTTAGCAAATAATTATTTATACCTAAATAAAATAAAGAATGGTGAAGTATATTTTGAAAAAGAAGTGTTGAGTGAAAAACAAAAATTTAATGAATATGTGCTAACAAGGTTAAGAACAATGTATGGATGTAATATAAATGAGATTGAATTAATGTTTGGAGAAAATTACAAAAAGCATTTTTTGAATATTTATGAGAAATTCAAAACATGTTTTGAAGTGGAGGAGAAAAAAACTTATAGATTAAAAATATCAGAAGGATATTTGCTTGCAGATAAAATTTCAGGAGAGTTTTTTGTGTGAAGAATATATTATTATCAACAATAAATTATTAAGTATCTATTTAATTTAATAAATTAATTTGATACTATCTCCACTTACTTCTTCTGTGAAATTTTAAACAAATCTTCTTTTTCTTGTTTGGTAAGAGAATGATAGCCCTTTGTAGAAATTTTATCTAACAAATAATCTAAATATTCATCTTCATCTTTAAATTGTCTTTTTGTAAAAATGGAAGTTTGTTGCTTTGTTTTGAATAATGAAAGTGATTTTATATCTACGCCATTCTTTAAAGCATAAGCGTATATCAAACCAAACAATGCACCACCAATATGAGTTATCTTCCCTCCTGTATTAAATGAAAAATCTATTAAAGTGCTGATGATAAATGTAATAATAGCAAAATATTTAAATGGTAATTGTAATACAAAAAATAAATGCACAGTAAAATTTGGTGTATAAACCGCTTGTGCAGCAATAATGCCCATTACCGCTGCTGATGCTCCCATTAAATAACTTCCAGAAAAAGCAGGATATATTAATTTACTTACAATTAAAATTAATGCTCCTGAAAGCCCGCTCATAATGTATAAATACAACAATCTTTTTTCTCCTAATATACTTTGAAATAATGTTCCTGTAAAATACAACAACAAAACATTAAATAATAAATGAAAAAAATCAATGTGTAAAAACATATAAGTAATCAATGTCCATGGCTTGTATATCAATTCAAATTCATTCAAAGGCATTGCCAGATAAGGCACTAAATCTAAACGAAATAGATGTATAAAAACATTCACTACTACAAATACAGCAAAATTCAATACCAACAAAGCGGTTAAGTAATTGCTGCTACTCAATTGATGCCATATTTTATTGCTTGTTCTCATAGTAACCATTATACGAAAAAATTAAAATTCGGTAAGATGTATTTCAACTTTATTTTTTCGCTTCCAAATCAAAACCCATATCATTCCTACAACCATTCCGCCTAAATGTGCAAAATGTGCTACATTATCATCTATGAACACGCCTGTTATTAATTCAATCAAACCAAAAATTGTTACAAACCACTTGGCTTTAATGGGCATAATAAAATACACATAAAAAATAGTATTTGGAAATAACACGCCATAAGCCGCTAATAATCCATAAATAGCCCCAGATGCCCCTATTACAATCATACCATCATTCCATTCATTTACACGCTCTATCCATTTTTCCAAATATTGCTGACGAACGGTTTCAGATGGAATTTGCATAATGTTTTGATGAATTTTTTCTAATTCATTCATCATATCTGCAATAGAAAAATAATACACAATTTCTTGAGTTACTGCCGCTCCTAATCCACAAACAATGTAATATATCATAAATTTTTTCCATCCCCACAATTGCTCTAATAACGGTCCAAACATCCATAAAGCAAACATATTGAAAAATATATGCATTTCATTGGCATGAACAAACATATAAGTAATCCACTGATACCAGTGATAGTCAGTGGATTTAATATACCTTAAACCTAAATATTCCGAAATATCCACATCATATTTATATTGAAAAACAAGTTTTAGCAAATACAATAATATATTGATTGCTAAAAAATTAAAAGTAACTGGCGGCATTCTAAAAGTATTGTGTAAAGACATTGATGTAAGTTTTTATTTTTTGAAAAAAGAATTTATTTCATCTTTGCTGATTTCTTTTAATATCGTTTTTCCAGAAGGGCTATATAAATAATCTTCCAAGGCAAAAAGGTCTTCAATTAATTTCATCATTTCAGATTTTGTCAAAATATGGCCATATTTAATAGCACTACTTTTTGCTAATGAACGATAAAAGTTTTCATGCACATCTTTGAGTTCTGTAATTTGATTGATGCGAAAGTTTTCCAAACTATTTTCAAGTATTTCTTTAATTTCATTTGGATTGATAATATCTGGATAAGCATTGATGATAACTGAATTATTTCCAAATTCATCTATTTGAAATCCTAACTCACGAAATTCTTGAAACAACTGCTGTATCAAAGTAAAATCATTTGGGGATAAATCTACATGAATAGGAAATAAAATTTGCTGCGATGAGATATTATGACGATAATTTTTTAATTTTTCATACAAAATTTTTTCATGAGCACGATGCTGATCTAGAATCAATAAGGATTCTTTAAAGTTGCAAACAATATATTTTCCAGCCCATTGAAAACATTCAATTGTAGAGGTAATATCAAGATTTAAACTTTCCTGTTTGATAGTATTTGCAGGGCTTTTACTTTCCTGAAAAATTTTGTAATACTCTTCCCATGAAGCAGAAGAAACTTTTTGTGAAGAAGATGAAGATGTAGAAGAAGAACGAAAAGGTGAATAATTTGGGTCAATTTTAATTTCAGGTGGAGGAGCGGTTTTTTTGCTATCAACATCTCTCATATCAATATCGGGTGGTTTTGAAAACTCTATTGTTTGTGTAATACCCGAAACACCTAAGCCCTTTTTAATAACACTTACCAGAAACGGATAAATTAATTTTTCATCTAATAATCTTGCTTCAATTTTAGCAGGATGAATATTCCAATCTATTCTTGATGGATGAATATTGAAAAACAAAAAAAATTGCGGATGATAATCTGGTGGAATAAGTCCTTTGAATGCTTCGTAAACCGCGTGAGTCAAAAAATTATTTTTGACAAATCGGTTATTGATAAAAATCATTTGATAACTTCTTTTCTTCTTTGCTACTTCTGGATTTCCAATGTATGCTTTTAATTCAAAAGCAGGTGTGCTATCCTGAATGCTAATAAATTTTTCTTTTGAAGTATTGTCAATAAAATATTCTAAGCGAGAAAATAAATTGTTTGTAGAAGGTAAATTAAAAACCATTTTATCATTGTGGGTAAGCGTAAAATGAATGTTGTAATGCGGAATGACTAATCTTTCAAACTCATCTACAATATGTTTGAATTCTATCGCATCATCCTTTAAAAAATTTTTTCTGGCAGGTAAATTGAAAAACAAGTTTTGCACACTTATTGTAGTTCCCTTTTGACAGGCACAAGGTTCGTTAATTAAAATTTTTCCATCTTCTATAACAATTTTAGTGCCTAATTCTGCATCTTCGGGTTTTGTTTTTAGTTCAACTCTGGCAACAGCCGCAATGCTCGCTAATGCTTCACCTCTAAAACCTTTTGTAAGAATATTGAACAAGTCATCAACGGATTTTATTTTTGAAGTAGCGTGTTTTTCAAAACACATTCTTGCGTCTTCGGGGCTCATTCCTATGCCGTTATCTGAAACCTGCAAAAAATCTTTCCCGCCTTCTTTGACAATAATGTCAATTCGGGTGGCTTTTGCGTCAATGGAGTTTTCAACTAATTCCTTAAATACAGAAGAAGGTCTTTGAATAACTTCGCCTGCGGCTATTTTACTGGCTATATGTTCTGGTAAAAGTTGTATTAAGTTAGGCATTAATTTTCTAATTTTTGTTACGATATTAAATATTTACTGCAAAGTCACGGAGACGCAAAGTTTAATTAGTTTTTCAATTTTCAATTTTAAAATGATAATTGTTCTGCAATAATTTTTAATCCTTCTTCAAATGAATGAGGATTATAGTTTAAAATTTTTTGGGCTTTAGTAATGTCTAATCCTGTAATTGGCGGACGTTTAGCGGGTTGTTTAATATCAGTGCTTAATGATGGTTTGATCAAATTTTTATTGAGATGAAAGAAATCTGCTACTCTACATGCTAATTCATATATACTCATAAAGTCCTTTCCGCCAATATTAAAAATGCCTGTTGCATTTTTTTCTGCAATTAAAATACATCCGTCTGCTAAATCTTCTGCTAATGTAGGTGTTCTAAATTGGTCAGTAACAATAGATATTTCTTTGTTTTGTTCTAATGATTGTTTTATCCACAACACGATATTAGTTCTGCTCATATTTCTAGCAACACCATAAACTAAAATTGTTCTGGCAATAGCCCATTTCTTTAAGTCAGATTGTTGAATAATTTTTTCTGCTTCTAACTTGCTGTTAGCATAAATACTCAAAGGATTTGGCACATCTTCTTCGGTAAGCATTTTTTTGGTGCCGTCAAAAATAAAATCAGTTGAAAGATGAATGAAGTGTGGAATGTATGAATCATCTTGAAAGGCAGAAAGCACAGAAACCATTCCTTCAACTGATTTTGTGTTTTGCATATAGCAGTCGTAAGGATTGAGTTCGCAAGCATCTACATTTGTCATTGCGGCAGTGTTGATAATTACATCTGGTTTATATTTTTCAAAAATGTTTTTGATGTTATCAAAATTTGTTATATCTAAACTTTCGTAAGTATAATGTTGATGTTGGATATTTAATCTATCATTGCCTTTAGATGTTGCAATGACTTTGTGGTTTTTGTTAAGTAATTTTTTAACTAATTTTTGTCCTAATAATCCGTTAGATCCTGTTATTAAAAATGTTTTCATTTGAAATTGTTTATTTTTATTACTATTCAGCACTATACTTTTTTGCACCACCATAGTCACATTAGGGCACAATAGAAATGCACATAGTTTTTCTTTTGAATTAAAATGTTCATTAATCAATATTCAATGTTCAATGTTCATTTTTAAAGCCACTAACTAATTGCACGAATTTTCACGTATTATTAATTCAGTTTTTCATTTATAAATATCTTCTTTAAAGTTTCTATTACTTGAGAATTGAGCATTGAGAATTGAATATTGAGAATTATTATCTTATGTGAAAATCTATGTGTTCTATGTGTCTATTGTGGTTCATTATATTATTTATTTGTATTGAATATTAATATTTTATAAGCAAATAAATTCATAATTACGAGCTTCTGAAGGAATTTACTCATTCTTCTTTATGCTTTTTCGCAATCATGGTTTTTATATTTATTTATTCTGCTAATAATTGTTTTAATCTTTTAATTTGATCTTTAGTGCCAAGCACAAAAATTTTAGAGTTTGGTATAATGGTTGTATCAGGACTTGGATTGATAATGTATTTTCCATCAGGTGTTTTAAATCCAATGATGTTAGCACCGCATTTGTGTCTTAACTCTAACTCTTTCAATGTTTTATGCTGAAGAGATGTAGATAATTCACTAAATAAAATTTCCTCCAATGAAACATCATTTAAACCTTGAGAAGAAATCATTTCAATCAATTCAACGGTATCTGGTTTTAATACTAATGTACCCATGTGTGCCCCGCCCACTTTATCAGGCATAATAACTTTATTAGCCCCTGCTATTTTTAATTTTGTGTCAGAATTTTCTTCACTTGCTCTTGAAATAATGTAAATATTTGGATTCAAATGACGGGCACTTAACACTATAAATAAATTATCAGCATCATTAGGTAATGTTGTAATAATGGCTTTTGCTCTTTGAACACCTGCTTTAATGAGTACTTCGTCATTAGTAGCGTCGCCATTCAATACCAAATGTTTATACTTATGAGTGATGTTATCCGTAATGGCATTATCTTTTTCAATAACAACAAATCTTTGGTGATGCTGTTTTAATACCTGAGCGGCTTGTTTGCCATTTCTGCCAAAACCGCAAATAATAACATGGTTGTGTAATTTTGAAATTTCTTCCACTTTTTTTCTGTTTTTAAAATATTGGTTAAATTCTCCTTCAATAATAAATTGTGTAATTGAAGAAATTGCATACGCAAAAATACCAAAACTTGTAATAATCAGGAAAATAGTAAAGATTTTTCCTGCATCAGATAATTTTGTTACTTCTTTATATCCAACAGTGGCCACAGTAATTACTGTCATGTATAGAGCATCTAAAAAGGATAGATGTTCAATAATGGAATATCCTAAAACACCAATAAGTAAAACAGAAGTAAGTAAGGTTCCAGAAAAAATAATTTTTCTATATGGATATAAAATTGAATTTTGCTTAATTACACTACTCATAGGTGCAAATGTAGTAAGAAGTGCTGATATATGATGAATTAAAATTTTACTTCAATAGTAAGTTAGTAAATAATTTTAAATTTTATGTAAAAAATAATTTGTTTCATTAATTTTTTCAAACAATAAAAAATATCTAATTTTGTAATTTAATATTGTAAAAAAATATTGAATTATGCAGTATAGAGATTATTTCCCAATAGTGTTGAGCGCTGTAGCAGCATTTATAATGTTAGGAATTAGCATTATTTCTTATAAAAATAAAAATAAATTTCTTTCTTTTATTCTTGGTATTTGGGGTATCTATTTAACTTATGTTGGCTTTGATTATTTTAATGATTTAAATAAAAGAAGCGTTTATCAAGATGTTGGAATTAAATTAATGAAAAATGGTAAAAAAATTACCGCTCAAATTATTGATGTTACACATGTTGTAAATATTGATTTTAATGGTAGATCACCTTATGTAATAATTGCCGAAGGAGAAAATATTATTACAAATAAAAAAGAAGTATTTAAGAGTTATTTTATTTGGGAAGACATTTACTTTAAATTACAAAATAAAAAATTTATTGATATTTATTTAGATCCAAATAATCCAGAGAAATACTATATGGATTTAAATTCAATTAGATGAATTTGATTTTATTTTTGAATTACAAAACAGTCAAATATTGATTTGGGAAAAAAGTATTTATTACTTAACTTTTTATTAGTTTTCAAACATTAATATCCCCATTTAATCCACATTGCACCCCATGTAAAACCTCCGCCAAATGTAGAAAGTATCAGATTATCTCCTTTTTTTAATTTGCTTTCATATTCCCATAACAAAAGTGGTAAAGTACCTGCCGTTGTATTTCCGAATTTTTCAATATTCATCATTACTTTTTCAGGAGATAATCCCATTCTTTGAGCAGTAGCGTCTATTATTCTTTTATTGGCTTGATGAGGCACTAACCATGCAACATCTTCTGATTTCAAATTATTTTTTTCCATTATTTGTGCAGACACTTCAGCCATTCCATATACTGCTTGCTTAAATACAGGTTGTCCCTCCTGATAAACATAGTGCAATCGTTGAGTAACTGTGTCAATGCTGGGAGGCATTGCAGAACCTCCTGCTTTCATGTGAAGGTGTTTGCATCCATTTCCATCTGAATAAAAAATAAAATCTTTGATGCCAACATCTTCACTTGTAGGTTCTAATAATACTGCTCCTGCACCATCACCAAATATAATGCAAGTAGTGCGATCGGTGTAGTCAATAATTCTGCTCATCATATCGGAACCAACAACAACTACTTTTTTGTACCTTCCTGTTTCTACAAATTGTGCAGCAGTGCCCAATGCAAATAAATATCCTGAACAGGCGGCTTCAATATCGTATCCCCAGGCATTATTGGCTCCAATTTTTGCTGCAATGATATTTGCAGTAGCAGGAAATAAATGGTCGGGTGTTACTGTAGCACAAATAAGCATGTCAATTTCTGATGGATGAATACCTCTTTTTTCACATAATAATTTAACGGCTTCTACAGCCATATCAGAATTGGCTTTTTGGGGATTTCTTTCAATTCTTCTTTCTTTTATTCCTGTGCGAGTGAGAATCCATTCGTTAGAAGTATCCACCATTTTTTCTAAATCAAAATTGGTAAGTACTCCATCAGGCACATAACCTGCAACTGCTGTAATAGTGGCATTTGGCATGACTAAATTTTTAATAAATTAAATAAATATTAATTAATCATTATTGATGGCTTTTTTAATTTTATCAACCAAGTGATGTTTTATCATATTTTTGGCTTGAAATATCATATTTTTGAAAGCAGTAGGTGATGAAATACCATGACCAATAATGACATTTCCATTAACTCCTAAAACTGGCGTTCCGCCATACAATTCATAATTGAACAAACTAAAATAATCATCCTGAATTTTTCTTTTTAATAACAAAGTATAAATGGCTTCTGCCATTTTGAGCATTACATTTCCTGTAAAGCCATCGGTAACTATTACATCTGCTCTCTCCGAAAAAATATGCCTGCCTTCTACATTTCCAACAAAATGAAAGTCAGGACTATCTTTCATCAATTTGTAAGTTGCTTGCACCACAAGATTTCCCTTTTCACTTTCTTCTCCAATGTTTAATAATGCCACTTTTGGTTTTTCAATATTCAACATTTCTTTTGCATAAATGTTTCCAAGTATTCCAAATTGATACAAAACATCAGGGCGACAATCCACATTTGTTCCTACATCTAATAAAAAATTAAGTTTCCCGTTTATTTTAGGTAGTATTGTGCCTATGCTTGGGCGAATAATACCAGGAATAGGGTTTAATGTAAGCATACTACCTGCCAGCATAGCCCCGCTATTACCTGCACTTAAAAACGCATCAATTTCTTTTTCTTTTAATAATTTAAACCCTAAGTGAATACTACTATCAGGTTTTTTTATATATGCTTTTGCAGGATGCTCGTGCATTTTAATTTCTTCAGTAGTATGAACATATTCAAGATGATGAGTGAATGGTGACTTTTTGAAATACTGCTTAGCAATGTGTTGATCTCCTATTAAAATTAATTTAGTTGAATGATGAAGTTCAGGAAGTGCTAATTCAATTCCTTTCAAACAATTTTCAGGTGCATAATCACCACCAAAAATATCTATACCTATCCTCATTTTTATATATTGGGCACAATAATACAAATTTTAATAATTGTATTTTCTCCATTTTATATTTCCTTATTTTATTTTCTATAAAAAATTTCGTAAATTTCACATCAAAAAAATAGTTGAAAAAATTTTTAATCATATCTTTCTGTTTACTTTCGGTCGTAATATATTCTCAAAGAGTAATTACTCCACAAAATTATTCTTATGTAAAATTTTCTGAAAACAAAGGGCAGTGGAATGAGAATGTTTTATTTAGATCAACATTAGATGGTGGTGTATTATTTGTTGAAAAAGATAAATTGACATTTAATTTTTTTGACAAGAAAAAATTCAGAACATTTCACGAAGGAGGTGCAAAAAAAGTAGATGATTTGAAATTCAAAGGTCATGCATTTCAATTAAAGTTTCTGAATGCACAAAAAATTTCCTCAGTAAAAAAGTTCAATGAAGGCAGTGATTATGAAAATTTTTTCATTGGAAATGATTCTAAAAAGTGGGCATCGTTTGTCAAAAATTATCAAAGAGTAATTTTAGAAAATATCTATGAAGGCATTGATTATGAAGCAATTTCAGCAGGTAATGGTATAAAGTATAATTTTATTGTTCATAAAAATTCATCTCCCCAAAAAATTCAAATGCAATATGAAGGTGTGAGTAAAATTTTTCTTAAAAACAAAGAACTACATATTCAATTAGTTTTTGAAGAGATCGTTGAAAAACAACCTTATGCATATCAAGTTATTGATGATAAAATTGTAGAAGTACCTTGTTTATTTGAATTGAAAAATAATGTAGTATCATTTAAGTTTCCAAAAGGTTATAATTCAGATTATGATTTAATCATTGATCCTAATTTGATTTTTGCGGCACAAAGTGGATCTACAGCAGATAATTTTGGAATGACTGCTACTTATGATATGAGTGGGAATTTAATCAGTGGCGGAACAGTATTTGGTCCTGGATATCCTACTACTACTGGGGCTTATGATATTACATACAATGGCAGCACGCCGGGTGCTAATACACAAATTGATGTGGTGCTTACAAAATATAATTCGTCGGGTACAAATTTAATTGCATCTACTTATTTTGGGGGAAGTTTTAGTGAAATTGTAACTAGCATTGTAGTAGATGAAAATGATAATGTATATTTTTATGGTGCTACCAGTTCTCCTGATCTTCCAATGCTTCCAACTTCATGGGATAACACCTTTGGTGGAGGTCCTGTTCTTACATTTGTATTTAATGGAACCAGTTTTAGTAATGGAACAGATATTTATATTGCTAAACTAAATGGAAGTTTAAGTAATTTACTGGGGGTTACATTCATTGGTGGAAGTGATAATGATGGCGTAAATCATACCAATGTTATTACAACGTATACTTCTGGTTATGGAACAGTAACTGAATATCCGCCAGATTCTTTGATGTTTAATTATGGCGATCAGTATCGTGGAGAAATTCAATTAGATAAAAATAATAATGTGTACATATTTAGTTCCACTCGTTCATCCGATTTTCCTACTACTTCCAATGCTTTTGATAATACATTAGGTGGAAAGCAAGATGCTGTATTATGTGTATTCAATAGTAATTTGAGTAATTTGATTTTTAGTTCTTATGTCGGTGGATCAAATAATGACTGTGGTAATTCACTGGAAGTTACTGATTCTTTATTTGTTTATGCAACAGGAGGTACTACAAGTTTTGATTTTCCAACAACATCAGGTGCATATTCAACTTCTTACAATGGCGGAAAAGCAGATGGATTCATTGTAAAAATAAATCCATTTACAGGTAATTTATTAAGAAGTACTTATATCGGCACAAACAATTATGATCAATCTTATTTTGTAAGAAGAGACCCACAAAACAGAATTTATGTGTATGGTCAATCAATAGGTAATATGCCTGTGATAGGAAGTGTTTACAATAATCCCGGAAGACATCAATTTATTTCTGTTTTAGATCAACAACTCAATTCTATTGTTTTGAGTACAGTGTTTGGAAGTGCTTTAAACAAAACAGACATTTCACCTTCTGCTTTTGCTATAGATGGTTGTGGATATATTTATTTATCAGGGTGGGGCGGTAATATTATTTTTTTACAATCAACAGGCGGAATGCCTTTGATGAATGCTATTCAATCTACAACTGATGGATATAATTTTTATTTAATGGCATTTAGTCCAAATTTGAGTAATCTTGTATTTGGTAGTTACTTTGGTGGGCCAATCAGTCATGAGCATGTAGATGGTGGTACATCTCGTTTTGATAAATGTGGAAATATCTATCAATCTGTATGTGCAGGATGTGGCGGAAATCAGGATTTCCCTGTTACACCAGGAGCATGGCCTAATACGCCCGGAAATCCCAATCATTCTTTTAATTGTAATAACGGTGTATTTAAAATTGATTTTCAAAATCCAACCGCTACTTCTACTGCTACTTCTGGTTGTGCTCCGCTTACTGTTCAATTCAATAATCAATGTACCAATACTTTTCAATATCAGTGGAATTTAGGTAATGGGGTTGTTACTTCTACTTCATTAAACCCTGTGGCTACCTATACCAGTGCGGGTACATACACTGCTTATTTAGTTATCAATGACAGTGTTTTTTGTAAAACAAAGGATAGCGTTGGTTTTATCATCAATGTTTATCCACCTATTAGTGCTTCAATTTCATATTCAACTTCTTGTTCAGATAGTGTATATTTCAATGGTAATTATACTACATCTGCAAGTTTGCAATCTATGCAATGGTATTTCCCGCCATCAACATTTACAAGTAATGTTACAAGTCCGGTATTTACAAGTACAACTGCGGGTACATATACTGCTGTATTAGTAGTGAAAAATAATTATGGATGTAAAGACAGTGTTTCACAAGTTTTTAATTTGCAACCATTCGTTCCTGTTGTTTCATCAGGAGATACAATTTGTAATGGAGAAAGCATTACACTAACAGCAAGTGGTGGTACTAATTATCAGTGGACACCAACACTAAGTGTATCTAATCCTACCGCATCCAATATCTCAGTATCTCCTACTGTTACAACTATTTATTCTGTAACCATTACAGATACTACATATTCTCCACATTGTAGTAAAACATTAACTACTCAAATTGTGGTCAATCCCAAACCTGTTGCTGATTTTTCTTTTACAACTAATTCCTGTGGTGGAAATGCTTATTTTATTAATTTATCAAGCAATGATGTTACTCAATACTACTGGAGTTTTGGAGACGGACAAACTTCTACAATTGCCAATCCAATTGTTTTTTATACTAATGGAGGCAATTACAATGTTTCATTGATAGTAACTAATGCTTATGGATGTACCGATACAATTCAAAAGCCATTAAATATTGCACAACCAATGCCTGTGAGTGTAAATACAAGTACAACCATTTGTTTAGGTAATTCATATACATTAAATGCAACGGGTGGATTTGCATACAATTGGTCGCCTTCAAGTAGTTTGAATAGTTATACTATTTCTAATCCAGTTGCAACGCCTACTACATCTACTACATACACAGTGGATATATTTACCATCAATACACTTGGAGATACCTGCGTTTATTCATTATTTACATCAGTCAATATCTCTACACTATCAGCAAGTTCAGTCGGTGCAATAGTTGTTCCAGATACTATTTTATCAGGACAAACAGCACAACTTATTGCTCTTGCACCTACTGGAAATTCTGTAACATGGTATCCTTCTAATCTTGTATTACCCTATAATACTTATACTGCGGCAACTTCTCCATCTCAAACCACAACATACACGGTTATTATTAATGATGGTTTTTGTACCAAAACAGCTACTGTTATTTTGGTAGTCATTGATAGTGAATGTAAAGAATCGGATGTGTTTGTACCTAATACTTTTACACCAAATGGAGATGGTAATAATGATGTTTTGTATGTAAGAGGATATTTGATTAATGAAGTTTATTTTGCTGTGTATAACAGATGGGGAGAATTAGTTTTTGAAACTAATGATAAGCATAAAGGATGGGATGGTAAATATAAAGGCAGGGATGCAGATGTGGGAGTGTTTGGATATTATTTGAAAGCCAAATGTCCTAATGGAAAAGAAATTTTTAAGAAAGGAAATGTAACTTTGATAAGATAATGTAGATTATGAATATAATAAGAAGGAATAAATTTTTGATCGTGCCTATTATTTTAATTTTTATTCAGAATAAATTTTATTCACAAGAATGTTATTGTGGATTAAATGGATATGGGAAATTAGAATTTAAGAATGATAGTTTATTTGAGTTTACTTATTCGGAAAATGTTAAGAGTTATGGTAGATATTATTTTAAAGGAGATACACTGATTTTAAATACATTTAATAGACCATACGAAGTGGTTAATATGAAATATAGGAAACTTAAAAAAAATTTTTTATTTTCTTATCATGGATTTTACATATTTTATCAGGGAAATTATCATAAAGATAATAAGTTGTATTTAGACACAACGACAGTATATGTAGATTCAACAAAATATTATTTAATTTTGGATAAAAAGAAATGGAATATAAAAGATAGTAGTATTTTTATGATTTATTCAAACTTATTTAATGAAGTTTATGCTGTATTATATAGAAAGAGTGATGGTAATGAAGATACAGTTATGTATTCATTTCTTAATAATTGTGCCCTTGATTGTAATGTATTTTTTAATAATTATAAACTAATTAGAAAGGAAGAATATTTGTTACCATTTGATGTAAAAAGTACAATTGATTTTTATATTTTTAATAATGATTTTATACTTACAATGATAAGATGTGATAAGAAAAAAGAATGCAAAATATATAAATCAGATGAGGGATGGTATGAAATGATGTTACCATGGAGTATATATAGGTTATGGTATAGAGGAGTAAATAGAAATTGGGATTATGGAGTATATCAAAGGAAATAGACATAAAAATTATTTGTTATGAAAAGAAACTTTATCAACAAAAATGTAACTTTCTAAATAAATTATTTTTCACTTTTCTTTTCTTACGCTTTTATTTTCTGTCTCTTACGGCATGTGTGAATATTCTAAATTGTCATCATTTCATCTCTTCGGAATTTTTTGTAAAATCAATTATTCAAAACCGACATAAATGTCAGTGTTTTTCATTTTTCACTCTTCACTCACATCATCCCCACCATTCTTTAATAATTTTGTAAAACACTTCTGCTGTTTTTTCAATATCTTCTGAGGTGTGGGCTGCACTGATGAATCCTACTTCATAACCAGATGGACCAAGATAAATACCATTTTCTAACAACAAATGAAATAACTTATTAAACGATTGCATTTTCTGTGCATCAATATCTTTTGCTGTGCGAATATTTAAATCTGACTCAGTATCTATTACACTAATGTTTTGTAAATTTTCTTTATCTGAAAAAGTTATCCAGAAAATAGATTCGCAGTGGAATACTTTTAAATCGGATTTTGGAGGAATAATTTTTTTCAATTCGTTTATCAATAAAGTTTTAGTAGCATTGAGCTGTTCATAAAAACCTTTTTGCAAACACTCACTTAATTGTGCATACCCTGCTGCCATTGCAACTGGATTACCACTTAATGTACCTGCCTGATACATTGGACCATCAGGAGAAACCATTTTCATAATTTCTTTTGAAGAAGCATAAGAACCTACAGGAAAGCCACCACCAATGATTTTTCCAAATGTAATAATATCAGGTTGAATGTTGTAATAACCTGCAGCACCTGTAAATCCCACACGAAAACCTGAAATTACTTCATCAAAAATCAACAAAGCATTGTACTTTTGTGTGATGTTTCTCAAAAATTGCAGATACTCTTTTCTTTGTAATAGCAATCCATTGTTTGCAGGTATTGGTTCAATAATAACTGCAGCAATATCATTTGCAAACTCATTAAATGCCATTTCAACAGCAGATTCATTATCTAACGGAAGCACAAGTGTATGCTGAATAACTTCTTTTGGAACACCCGCAGAAGAAGATTGTCCAAAAGTTACTAATCCAGAACCTGCCTTCACAAGCAAAGCATCAGAATGTCCATGATAACATCCTTCAAACTTAATGATTTTGTTTTTGCCTGTGTATGCTCTTGCAAGGCGGATTGCACTCATCACGGCTTCTGTACCGCTGCTTACAAAGCGAATTTTTTCAATAAAAGGATGGTTTTGAATAATGAGTTCGGCTAATTGATTTTCTAATTTTGTGGGAGCACCAAATGAAGTGCCGTTAATCATTGCATTGTAAGCGGCTTCTATTACTTTGGGATGAGCGTGTCCTAAAATGAGAGGTCCCCAACTATTGCAATAATCAATGTATTCGTTGTTATCTTCATCATAAATTTTAGAACCCTTTCCTTTTTGAATAAAGATGGGTGTTCCGCCAACGCTTTTGAATGCTCTAACAGGAGAATTAACACCACCAGGAAATAATTGTAATGCCTTTTCAAAAAGTTTTTGAGAATTTTGATTTTTCATATTGTTATGAATTATAGAATTAAAATGTGGGGTCAAATGTAGTGAAAAGTGAAGAGCGAATAGTGAATAGTTTTTAGTTTTTGTCGTCATTGTCCCGACGATAAATGTGCGGGATGCTGACCGTTAGCGTCAGCACGAGGACGATAGTCCGAAGCAATCTCGTATTGAAATCCCCGTCATTGCGAGGGTGAATACCTGAAGCAATCTCATCAGAGATGAGGAATATACTTTTGGGATTGCTTCGCTTCGCTCGCAATGACGATGTGAGAATAGAGATTACTTCGCTTCGCTCGTAATGAGGGTAAAATTTACAACTCAAAACTCACAACTAAATTATGTATATTTGCAGAAAATTTAAAATTATGGAAAAAAGAGTTGTGTACATTGTTTCTGCAGTTAGAACGCCATTAGGAAGTTTTGGTGGAAGTTTATCTTCAGTTTCTGCAACAAAATTAGGTGCTGCGGCTATTAAAGGTGCTCTTGAAAAAATTAAATTAAATCCTGCGGAAGTTCAGGAAGTATTTATGGGAAATGTTTTGCAAGCTAATGTAGGACAAGCTCCTGCTCGTCAAGCCGCAAGATTTGCAGGTATTCCAGATAATGTACCTTGTACTACTATAAACAAAGTGTGTGCATCTGGTATGAAATCTATTATGCTTGGAGCACAAAGTATTATGCTGGGCGATAATGATGTAGTGGTAGCAGGTGGTATGGAAAGTATGAGTTTGACACCTTATTATTCCGAAACTAACAGATGGGGATCAAAATTTGGAAATGCTACTTTAATAGATGGTATAAGTAAAGATGGATTATTAGATGTTTATTCAGGAAAGATTATGGGTAGTTGTGCTGAAGTGTGTGCAACAGAATATAAAATTAGTCGTGAAGAGCAAGATAACTATGCAATTATGTCTTATCAAAGATCTGCTGATGCATGGGCAAAAGGTAAATTCAAAGATGAAGTTGTTCCTGTGGAAGTTCAAGGTAAAAAAGGAACTGTAGTTGTTGCAGAAGATGAAGAATATAAAAATGTGAATTTTGAAAAATTAAAACAATTAAAACCTGCATTTGAAAAAGATGGAACTATTACAGCTGCAAATGCATCTACAATTAATGATGGAGCAGCAGCAGTTGTATTGATGAGCAAAGAAAAAGCAGAAAAATTAGGTTTAAAACCGTTAGCAATTATTCGTTCTTATGCAGATGCAGAACAAGAGCCAACTTGGTTTACCACAACACCTTCCAAAGCAATGCCATTAGCCGCAGAAAAAGCAGGACTAAAAATATCAGATATAGATTATTTTGAAATCAATGAAGCATTTTCAGTAGTAGCATTGGTGAATGCAAAGATTTTGAATATTCCACTTGAAAAATTAAATGTGAATGGTGGTGCAGTATCATTAGGACATCCATTAGGAGCATCAGGAGCAAGAATTATTGTTACACTCATCAATGTGTTGAAACAAAATAATGGAAAGTATGGTTTAGCGGGAATTTGCAATGGTGGAGGTGGAGCCAGTGCAATGTTGATTGAAAATGTAAAATAATTCTTGATTTTTTTCAATGATTATATTTAGTAGGGGCGTATCGCCATACGCCCTTACAAAATGGTGCGTATCGCCATACGCCCTTACAATAATTGTAAAGTAAAAACGAAATTTTTTAGAAGCAGATGTTATTTTTATTAAATGAAAGTTGAGATAATTATTTCTGTCGTTTTTTTAAGTGTGTTGCACGGGCTTATTCCAAGTCATTGGATGCCTGTAATGGCTATGAAAAAAAAATATAAGTGGGATTATTTTTATACCTTAAAAATAGTTTCATTAGTAAGTGTTGCTCATATTTTGAGCACAATTGTATTGGGATTTGCTTTTGCATTTTCTGGAAGTTTTTTGGCAGATTCTTTAAGTCAAATTATCTCAATAAAAATTTTATCATCTTTGATTTTATTTATTCTTGGTGTTTATTTTATTTACAAACATTATTATCATCATCATTTTCATTTGTATCATGAAGATGAAGTATTGAAACAAAAAGATGTTCATCAACAAGTAAAATTGCTCATTATTGGAATGTTGTTTTCGCCTTGTATGGAAATAACAGGAATGTATTTGGTAGGCGGTATTTTTGACTGGCAATATGCTTTGATAATTAGTGGGATTTATTTTATTATATCTTATGTGAGTTCTGTATTTTGGGTTTATTTTTTTGATACATTATCTACAAAAATTAATTTTCATCAATTAGAACATAATAGCGGATTGCTTTCTGGAGCAAGTTTGATAATTAGTGCTGTACTTGTTTATTTTATTTAATAAATATTGAAATCAATTTACAAATGAACAATTTATCAAAATGAAAATTTTTACAGATGTCAAAAAACCTTTTTGTAATTAACTTACTTTCTGGTAGAGAAAGAAATAGACAAAGATTGATTCAACAAATTAAGCAATCTTTTAATGACGACATTTTTATTATTCAAAGTAAAAATCAATTTGCTGAATGTTTGGAAATTAGTAAGAATTATGAAAATATCATTGTAAATGGTGGAGATGGAACGATAAATAGTTTTTTGCCCATAATTATTGAACAAAATAAAACATTAGGCATTTTACCTTCTGGTTCTGGAAATGGATTAGCCCGCACTCTCAACATACCCCTTAATGCAAGTTCTGCATTAGAAATTATCAAACAAAATAATGTAAAGAAAATTGATGCTGGTGTAGTGAAGGTATGTTTTAAAAATAAAATTGAAACTCAGTATTTTTTAAGTGCAGTAGGATTTGGCATAGATGCTGATATTGCAGAGGAATTTGAAAAACAATCTACAAGAGGTTTTTGGGGATATATTAAAGTAACTCTTAAAAAAATATTTTCTCATCAATCTGTAAATTTAAAATTGCACTTAAATCAGCAAACAATTAAGGGAGATTTTTTAATATTATCTATCTTGAACATTCCGCAGTATGGAAATGAGTTTTATATCTCGCCATCAGCAAAAGTTGATGATGGATTATTGAATGTTGCAATGTTGAAAAAAATAAATTTATTGATGTATCCTTATGTGCTATGTAATTTATTGATGAAAAAGGAAAGAAAGCCAATGGTTTACTTTAAAACTAACAGAATGGAAATTGATTTAAATGAAAATAATAAATCATATCATATTGATGGAGAGCCACGATTATTGAGTAATGCAGAGAAGGTTGTTATTGAAGTAATTCCTTCTGCAGTGAAAGTGTTTGTAAGAAATAATTAATAAAGTTTTACAAGATAAGATTGATGTGGTTTTATGCTAACATCTTTTTGAATGGTGTAGGCACTTGAACGCATTGATTTTGCTCGCCATACAATTTTGTAATTGCCTGGTTGTAAATAATAAACTTGTTCAGAAGAATTAGATAAATTACAAACCCATTCTAATGGTGCATTTTCCTTTACTAAAAAAATACTTCCGTTGCCTGCTTCTAAAGATTGTATTTTTAATTCTCCTGCAGATGAAATGTTTATTGTGGTTGTCTTTGCAGGTGTTATGTCAGTAGTTGTAACTATTTTAGGTAATGTTAGAATATTGAGTTCATAGTTGCCAATCAGATATTTTTCATAAGTATTCAGGTTTTGAACATTATAAATTTGTTTAGTTTTTTTATCTCTAACTACTACTCTTACTTTTTCATTAAAATTAAATATCCCTTTTTCTCTTTGAATATACAAACTTCCTTGTGGAGTGTTTATAGGAATAATATTGTGTTTCCCTTCATTTAAAGTTACTGTGTTACTTTCAGCGGGGGGAATGGTATGGGCAACAACTTTGTATGTAATATGTGAAGGTAACACTATTGTATCAGGATTATTGATTTCATTGAGAGAATGAACATAGTTATATACATAAGTATTTTTCTTAATGTCATAGAATGTAAGATTAACATCAGTTTCTATTGGTCTTCCTGCAATATCTAATAAATTTACTTGAGCGGTGGTTTTATTTAATTTTTGTTGAATGATTACTTCTGAAATATTTTTGAAAAGATTTGGTTGTTCAGAACTTAAATAATTTCCAACACAATTGAAAGTTTGTGCTTGTTGTGCAGTTAATCCAATGCCAATGATAAATGGTTTAAATATTATTCCCTGAGATTCCAGATATTCTCTTGCTTTACAAGGATCTCCGCCGCATTCTTCAATACCGTCTGTGATAATGATGATGTTATTAAGAGATTGATTATCGGGAAAATCATTTGCCGCAAGGTTTAATGAATGTTCAATAGGTGTAATACCTGTTGGTTTTAACTGATTGATATATTCTTTGATTTCCTTGATATTATTAGGTTTGAAAGGAATAACTAATTTTGAATCTTTACAATCGCCAGGAGGATATTTTACGGAAGCACCATAAACTCTAAGGGCTAACTGAACATTAGGTATTTTTGAAAGAGAATCAATAAGTTGATGGGCTAATTCTTTTGCAGTGGAAATTTTTTCTTTATTATTCCACTTTCCTTTCATGCTGTTACTTGCATCAAAGATGATTAGTACTCTTGTAAGACGGGCAGTTTGTAGTGCTTTTTTCTTTTTTTCTTCACAAGGCTTGCAAACATTTTGTGATAACAAAAAAGTATTTTGAACAATTACAACAAAAACAAATATAAAAGTAATTTGCCGACTAAACATCAAATTATTTACACAAATTTTATAGTATAAAAATAAATTCCTATTAAGAATGTGCTTGTAATTAAAATACTATTCTTCTTTTTTAGGAGCAGGTTTGATGTTCTTACACGATTCTAACATTTTTTCAATAGACGATTTAGAGAATGGAGATCCATCTGAATTTCTATTATCTTCAAATGTATAAGCACTATTTCCAACTTTTTGAACAGTCAGAAAATGAAATTCTGAAGGCATATCACCAATTGCCCATTCCCAAGCAATAGCAGTTGGTTCGTCTACAAAAAATTGTTTGATTTTATACACATCGTCGTTACCTAAATCAGTTTTTCTAAATGCAATATCTTCTTCACCTTCTTTAATAATAATATCAAATTGTTTTCCAACTTTTACTTCTAATAAACCACCTGGTTGTTCTGATATTTCCAACTTGCCATTTGTAGCAGAATCAGGTACAAATATTATGAAAGTTTTCCCATACTTTGATAAATCAAGTGTCATCATTCCTTCGGGAGCTTTAATTTCTTCTTCCTTTTTACCACAAGAAATAACACTAAGGGCGATAGTTCCAACGGCTAATAATAAAGCTATTTTTTTCATAATTTGTTTTTTAATTGTAGGCAAATTTGAGAAATAATTTACACATTGAAAAATTTTTCATTTGAATTGACTTTTTGCTTTAATAAAACAGATGGTCTGTATCTGTCCTCCTGATAATATTCGTATAGTTTTTGCAACTCATTGTAAATGGTAGGAATTCCTAATTCATCAGCCCAATGCAAGAGTCCTTTTGGGTAATTAACACCTTTGGTCATTGCTAATTCAATATCTTCTTTTGTGGCTATGTTGTAGTATAATGCATCAGCGGCTTCATTGATGAGCATTGAAAGTATTCGCATAAAAATTCTTTGGTGCAATTCTGAATCTTTTATAGTGGGTTCTGTTGGTAAAGGTTGAGAGTAATCGTAAAAACCTCTTCCTGTTTTTCTTCCCAATAATCCTGCTTCTAATAATCTTTTTTGAGTAATAGACGGTTTGTATTTTGGATCAAAATACATTTGTGTCCAAACAGTTTCTGTAACAATATAATTGACATCATGGCCAATAAAATCCATTAGTTCAAAAGGTCCCATTTTAAAACCACCGATGTTTTTCATTGTCCAGTCAATAGTAGCAATGTCAGCAATATTTTCTTCAAAAATTCTTAATGCTTCGCTATAAAAAGGACGAGCAATTCTATTCACTATGAATCCAGGTGTATCTTTTGCAATAACTGTAACTTTATTCCAATTTTTTAAGGTATTCAAAACAGTATTCAGAATTTCTTTGTTTGTAAGAATAGTAGGAATAACTTCTACAAGAGGCATCAAAGGTGCAGGGTTAAAAAAATGTATGCCTAAAAATCTTTCTGGATGTGATAATTCTTTTATCATTGAGTGCAACGAAAGTGAAGAAGTATTTGATGATAAGATACATTTATCTGATACAATGCTTTCTATTTCTTTAAATAAATTTTTTTTGACTTCTAAATTTTCAACAACCGCTTCAATAACCAAATCAATATCTGATAATTCTTTTAATGATGAAATAAAGTGAATATTTTGAAGAAATTGATTTTTTTGATCTGATGTAATTTTTCCTTTTTCTACAAGTTTGTCAATGTTTTGAGTTATTTGATTTTTGGCTTTATTCAAAGCATTTTCAGAAATGTCAAATAAAAATACTTTGCAATTACTTGTAAGTGCCACTTGAGCAATTCCTACACCCATTGTTCCTGACCCAATTACTGCGATATTTTTCATAGATGAATTTTTAATTGAATGTGCAAATTAAATTATAATTTCCCATTGATGATGGATATATTTGAGTAAAGAAATTTTTGAAATTTCAAATTTTTCTGAAATAGGAAAATGTTGTTCCGCATCATTTTTAATGGTTAATGTTTCTGTCTTTTTTATATCTCTAAATGCAATGGTTATATGAGGATGGAATGGTCTTGGCTCAAGGTCTTTTACAATATTCAATTCGGTTTTTACAAAATGATTAGTTTTTTCATAAAGAGTTTGCAATTCATCAGAATGAAGCACTTTAATAAAAACTACTTTTGGTAAAAAAACATCGTAGTTATTTATTTGAACAGAAATTGATTTAGAAAAATTTTTTTGGTTGAAAAATTGAATGGACTCTAATAGTTTAATTTCTTTTTTATCTGAATAGCGAAATGGTGGAATGATGGTGATATGAGGAGGAGATTTTAATGAATGCTTGCAATGGTATTTTGTAGAAACATATAATTTAATCTGATGAATTTTTTGTGAGATATTTTCAGGTGGAATAAGAGCAATAAAATACAATTGTCGATTATTATTTTCCACTATTTATTAACTTACAGAATGACCATTTAAATTTAATTTGACTTTTCCTTTTGGAATAGAGGAAATAAGTTTTTTGGTGTATTCTGATTGTGGATTAAAATAAATTTGGTCTGCATCACCTATTTCTTCAATTTTTCCATTCTTCATTACTGCAATTCTATCGCTCATAAAACGAACGACGCTTAAATCGTGTGAAATAAAAATATAAGTTAAATTGAATTCTTTTTTAAGTTGATTTAATAGGTTGAGAATTTGTGCCTGAACGCTTACATCCAATGCACTAACACTTTCATCACAGATAATAAATTTAGGTTGAACCGACAGTGTGCGAGCGATACAAATTCTTTGTCTTTGACCACCGCTAAATTCGTGAGGGAAGCGATTAAAATGTTCAGGTTTTAAACCAACTTTTTTCAATAATTCTATTGCAATTTCTTTTCTTTCAGATTTATTTTTCCCAATACCAAAAACTTCCATTGGCTCAATAATTGCTTCACCTATTGATATGCGGGGATTTAGTGATGAATAAGGATCCTGAAAAATAATTTGCATGTCTTTTCTAAGAGGTCTAAAATCTTTTTCTTTTAATCTTAAAACTTCTTCATTGCGAAATAATAATTGTCCTTCTCTGGCTTGCACAAGTTTCAGAATAGTTCTGCCTAATGTAGTTTTTCCACAACCGCTTTCGCCTACCAATCCTAATGTTTCTCCTTCATAAACATCTAAAGAAACATTATCAACTGCTTTAAACCATTGTTGCGTTTTTCCAAATATAGATTTTTGCACAGGAAACCAGGTACTTAAATTTTTTATTTGAAGTAATTTATCTTTTGAATAGATATTTTTTAAGTGTTCTGTTCTTTCGGATTCACTAACTATTGCTTGCTTAATAAGATCTGTAAATGAATTTTCTTTTTCAATAATTTCACCCGCCTCTGAAACTTCCATAAAATCTGAAATAACAGGTAGTATTTTTAATCTTTTATCTAATGGAGGACGGCAAGCAAGAAGTCCTTTGGTATAAGGATGTTGTGGGTTAGTAAAAATGTCTTGAATAGTGCCTTGTTCAACAATGTTGCCATTCAGCATTACAATTACTTTATCAGCAATTTCTGCAATTACAGAAAGGTCATGAGAAATAAAAATGACACTTGTATTATGTTCATCACGGAGTTTTTTTAATTGCTCTAAAATTCCTTTTTGGATGGTAACATCTAATGCAGTAGTAGGTTCATCGGCAATGATAAGTGAGGGCTTGCAACTCATTGCCATGGCAATCATTACTCTTTGTTTTTGTCCACCAGACAATTCGTGAGGATATTTATTAAAAGCATTTTCTGGATTAGGTAAATTGACGAGTTCAAATAATTCTATTGTTTGTTTTTTAGCATCATGAAATGATAATTTTTTGTGTAACATTAATGCTTCCGCCACTTGTTCGCCACATTTCATTACGGGGTTCAAAGAAGTCATTGGTTCTTGAAAAATCATGCTAATTTCATTCCCCCGAATTTTTCTAATTTCTTCATTAGATAAGATATTCAAATCAACAACTGAGTTATCTTTTTTACGAAAAAGCATTTGACCACCAGAAATTCTACCAGGTGGACTTGGTATAAGATGCATTATAGCAAGAGAAGTTACAGTTTTACCTGAACCACTTTCTCCAACAATTCCTACAATCTCACCTTTTTTAACTGTGAATGAAACATCGTTTACTGCATGATTAAAAATTCCATTTTGATGAAACAAAACATTTAGATGGTGTACTTCAAGCAATGTATCTTCGGGCAAAGAAAGCATGAGAAAAATTCAGTTTGCAACAATATTACGAAAAATGATAGAGGAAATAAAGTACATGATAAATTAGTCAGAATTTGTAATTATTTTTTTACAAACTCGCCCATTTTATTATCGTAGTTAAGGAAATAACCACCTTTTGGAAGGTTAGAAACATCTATTTTATTACCATATCCTTTTTTCACGATATTACCATATTGATCATAAATTTCATACATTGTTTCTGCGGGCTTATCATTAGCCATAAATAAAATTTCTGTTTTTGCTTTCATAGGTCCAAAGGTAACTTCTGGTAAGTCAGAAATAACTTCAACAGGTTTAGATACACGAGGTTGCCCTGAAAAATCTGTTTGTCTTACACGCACTGTGTTTTTTCCAGAATGTAACTGTAATTTGAATTCATAATTATTAGTAGAAGGTGTTCCTATACCATCAATTTCTCCAACTTTAACCCATTTGTTCCATCTGTATTGTTCAATAACAAAAGGCAATTTTCCAGTTTCAGATTTTGTAGTGAATTTTAATAATCCATCTTTATCTAAAGTCATACTAACGATTTCAAATGTACTTTTTGGTTTTAAAACTTCTGGATTTAAAACTTTTGGTTTGCAGTCGGCTTTATGTTTAATTTTCACTTCAACTTTATCTCCGATATTTAATTTGTGTGGTTTGAAATCAATTTCAAATGCTGATGAGTTAACTTCATCAGTGGTAATGTTTCCATTTACAAGGACTTCTGTTACACAAAATCCCACTCCGCTACTCGCAAAAGGATTTTGTACATACAGGTTTTTTCCCTGATAATTTCCTTCAAGAAGGAGAACGCCTTCTTGAGCAAAAGATGTAATTGATTGTATGCTTAATACAATAACAATTAAAAAATTTAATTTTTTCATTTTCATTAAAATTTTGGTGCAATAATAAAACCTATAATTCATTTTTCCAAATTTTAAAATTTTATGGACAAAATTCAGGTATTAATTGATTATTTAAATAATTTTTGAGATAAATTTGATGTCCATCAAAAGTAGCAAATGTATAGTATTTTATCCAATCTCCCAAATTTAAATATTTAGATTTTGAATGGAGAGGTATATTTAATGGTAAATGGCGATGTCCAAAGATGAAGTAATCAATATCCTGTTTTTTTAATTCTTCTAAACAATATAGATATAACCATTCATTTTCTTTTCCAAGAAAATTATCATCTGTATTTCCTGTGGCAATTCTGCTTTTTTTACTGAAATAATGTGCAATTCCAAAAGATAAATTAGGGTGTAATCTTGCAAATGCCCATTGACAAAAAGGGTTTCGGAAAATTTTTTTGATGAATTTATATCCATAATCATTTGGTCCAAGCCCGTCGCCGTGGCCTAACATAAATTTTTTTCCGTAATATTCTCGTATAATGGGTTGATTGTAGTGAATGGTGATATTTAATTCCTTTGTTAAGTAATCTTTCATCCACATATCGTGGTTGCCTACTATCATTTCAATAGGGATGCCCGCATCGGATATTTCTGCTAATTTTCCAAGAAGTCGGACAAAACCTTTTGGAGCAGTGTATTTGTGTTCAAACCAGAAGTCAAAAATATCGCCTAATAGAAAAATTCTTTCTGCATCTTGTTTGATTTCATCCAGCCATTTGCAAATTATTTTTTCTCTTTTCAAACTACTTTGAAAATCAGGAACTCCTAAATGAAAATCAGATGCAAAGTATATTTTTTTGGTAGTATTCATTTTTTTAAATAATGGTGCGAAAGTAGTAAAATATATTTTTTGTAACATGATGTAATGGTAAATTTTTAATGAATGTTCTTTGAATGTGTAATGATAATTTTTCTTTGAAAAATAAAGGTATACAAGTGTAATTTTATGTATTTTGCGATTGTAACCGCAAAAAACATAAATAATTTGCGGTTTAAACCGCAAAATCCATAAAAATTGAGTATTTTAAAATACTTTATATTCGCCCAAAATTTAATTTATTGAAAAAGTATATTAAAATAATATCCATTAGTTTTATTTGTAGTTACTTGTATTCACAGCAATTATTAACTAATAAAAATTTAGTTCCAAATGGTAGTTTTGAAAATTATAAGAAAAAATCATCAAGTATAAAATCGGCCGTGCCTTGGACGCAAATTGCTTCCGTAGATTTTTATCAATCGCCATTGCAAAATGATACTACAAAAGAAAAGGGAGCATTTGATGGTGAGTGTTATATTGGGTTGAGGTTTCAAAAACATTACAAAGAGTTTGCACAGGTAAAATTAGTGGAGCCATTAAAATACAAGCATCTATATTATTTTGAAATGCAGGTTAGATTGGCTTATTGGAGCAATGCGGTATTAAAATCTTTTGGTGTGTTATTTACTAAAACAGGATACAAAAATCAAAAAGATGTTGATAAAGTATTTATGATAGATACTACAAATGTCAAAAGTGGATTGCACAATAATTACAGATGGTTCAAAATTAGCGGATATTACAAGGCATACGGAGGTGAAAAGTATTTGACGATTGGAAATTTTTCAGCAGAGATTAAAAAAGATTTGATTCGTTTGAATTTTTTCAGATATGGTTTTAGAGTATTTGGTTTTATGGAAGCGTATTATTTTGTAGATAATGTAAAATTGATTCCTGTTCAGGAAACAGAAGAACCTATTGAAGTGGAAATTGTGGGTAGTGTATATGTAGAAAAAAATCATCATCAGGATAGTGTGAAATCAGTAAAAGAAAATCTTTCAACAGGAGATAAAATTATTTTGAAAAACATTTATTTTGATGAGGGTAAATCTCATTTACTGCCCGATTCTTATCAGGAATTGAATAAAGTAGCGAAATATCTGATACAGCATCCTAACTGGGTGGTGCAAATAAATGGTCATAGTGATAATACAGGAAGCAAAAGAAAAAATATGAAGTTATCGGAAGAAAGGGCAAAGCAGGTTTTTTTGTATTTAATAGAAAAAGGAGTGCAAAATAAAATGTATTTTAAGGGCTTTGGAGACACAATGCCTATTGGAGACAATGCCACAATGGAAGGCAGGATAAAAAACAGGAGAGTAGAAATTGAGATTTTGAAGAATTGAAATGATTAATAATTATGAAAATAAAAAACAATAAAAAAATCATTCAGGGATGGGTGTTTTATGATTGGGCAAATTCAGTATTTCCATTAGTGATAACATCTGCCATATTTCCGAATTTTTATGAATATGTAACATCACATCATCCGGAAACAAAGGAATTTACGGGCACTGTTGTGGAATTTTTTGGACATAAGTTTCAAAATACGACGGTTTATTCAATGGTATATTCTTTTGCTTTGTTGATAGTTGTTTTGATTGTGCCTATATTGAGTGGTATTGCTGATTATTTGGGAAATAAAAAAAGGTTTTTACAATTGTTTTGTTATCTGGGTGCAGTATCAAGTATGATGTTGTATTTTTTTAATCCTGAACATCTTGAAATGAGTGTGTTGCCTTTTATGACTGCAACGATTGGGTATTGGGGAAGTTTGGTGTATTACAATTCTTATTTGCCAGAAATTGTAGATGAAAAATTTCAGGATAAAGTGAGTGCAAAAGGTTTTGCGTATGGTTATTTTGGAAGTTCGTTGTTGTTAATTATTTGTTTGTTATTAATTATGTCTTTCAAAGTGCCAGTGAGATATTCATTTTTATTGGTTGGTTTGTGGTGGATAATGTTTGCACAATTTACATTTAAGAGATTGCCTGATATAATTGGAGGAAAATCACATTCTCATAAAAATATCCTTTTGAAAGGTTATTTAGAATTGTCAAAAACATTAAAAGAAGCCATTCGGATAGATGCTATCAAAAAGTTTTTACTATCATACTTTTTTTACAATATGGGTGTGCAAACGGTAATGGTAATGGCTGTATTGTTTGCAAGACAAGAGATTCAATGGCCAGATGAAAATTATAAAACAACAGCATTGATAATTAGTATTTTAATTATTCAGTTTTTGGGTATAGCAGGGTCTTACTTTTTCTCGTTTTTATCTGCATTGAAGGGGAATATAATAGCATTGATGGTAGCGGTAAGTGTGTGGATTTTTATTTGTTTGTATACTTACTTTAGTGTTTATTATCCAGAACAATTTTATATTGTAGCGGCATTAGTGGGATTTGTAATGGGCGGCACGCAATCGCTATCTCGTTCAACATACAGTAAACTTTTACCTGAAACATTAGACCACGCAAGTTATTTTAGTTTTTTTGATGTATTAGAAAAAATTGGAATGATTATTGGCACCTTGTCATTTGGCTTAATTGGTGAGTATTTTGGAGGATTAAGAAATTCAGTGCCAGTATTAAGCACTTATTTTATTTTAGGATTAGGTTTATTATTCTTACTTTTGAAAGAAAATAAAAAGTTAAGATTAAAAAAATGAGGGAACAAAATCAATTGTTGTGGTTTAGTATTTTATCAAAAGATGCAAAATATACATCTGATGAAGAAAATTTTATAAGCCCTGAAAAATTTGAATGGACAAGGAATAGCAAAGAAATTGCAAGAATAATCAGAGAAGAGTTAGAAGCATATTTGAAAGAAAAGAATTTGGTTTCCTATTTTAATACAAAAATGGCTGATGATGTAAAGAAATGGAAAACAGTTTCATTAAAATGGTGGGGTTTGGAATTTTATACTCATCAAAAGTATTTTCCAAAAACAACAAAGTTTTTAAATAGCATTCCAGATATTGTATCAGCGTCATTTAATTTGATTGAGCCGCATTCAAGGATATTGCCGCATTGCGGAGATACAAACGGTATATATCGTTGTCATTTAGGATTGATAATACCTGCAGGTTTGCCAGAGTGTGGATTTAGAGTAGAGAATGAAAAACGAGAATGGAAAGAAGGAGAGTGGTTAATTTTTATTGATGCAAAAAATCACGAGGCGTGGAATAATACAGATAAGAACAGATTTATTTTATTAATTGATATTATTCGTCCTGAATATTCATCAAAGAAAATGAGAATTATAACAACAGCATTAACAGGTTTATTTTTACAAAAATGTGCAGAGTTATTTCCAGTGCTTTACAAGTTTCAACATTATTTATTTTTGAGAAAAATACTTGTGTATTGTCTGATGCCTTTTTGTTTTGTATCTATTAAAATCAGAAATGTGTTGAGTAGGTTAGGATGGGTGAGTTAGTAGATATAGTGTTATTTTCTATCAAACTCTAATCTCATTCCTTTTTGAGATTCATCAAATGTTCCATTATCATAAACAAGATAACCATTGACAAAAGTTTTTTCAATTGATGAAGAGAAGGTATGTCCTTCAAAAGGCGACCATCCGCATTTGTAAAAGATATTGTCTTTTGTAACCGTTGTTGGCTTGTTTAAATCAATCATTACAACATCTGCAAAATAACCTTCTTTAATATAACCGCGGTTTTTAATTTGAAACATATCGGCCACATTATGAGAAGTTTTTCTGACAATTGTTTCTAAAGTAAATTTTTTTTGATGATATAAATCAAATAAAGCCAGTAAAGCGTGTTGCACAAGTGGTCCGCCACTTGGGGCTTCTAACAATGGTTTGTTTTTTTCTTCAATGGTATGAGGAGCGTGGTCAGTGGCTATTATATCAATTAAATCAGTATTTACAGCATCTATTAAAGAATCACGGTCGTATTGTGTTTTAATAGCAGGATTCCATTTTATTTTGTTTCCTAATTTTTCATAATCTTCATCAGTAAACCATAAGTGGTGAATGCATGCTTCTGCGGTAATTCTTTTTTGTGACAAAGGTAAATCGTTTCTGAAAAGAGATAATTCTTTAGCAGTGGAAATATGTAATATGTGTAATCTTGTGTTGTATTTTTTTGCAGTTTCTACAGCAAATTTTGAAGAAGCATAGCATGCTTCATCGTTTCTAATAATAGCGTGATAGTATGTGGGCAAATCAAATCCGTATTCATCTGTGATTCGGTCTAAATTTTTTTTGATAATGTTATCATCTTCGCAATGTGTTGCAATTAAAGCATTGGTTTGAGAAAAAATTTGTTCAATGGCTTTTGTATTATCAACTAATAAGTTGCCAGTGGAAGATCCAAGAAAAATTTTTATGCCGCATACTTTTGAATAATCTGTTTTTAGTAATTCATCTAAATTATCATTTGTAGCACCGATGTAGAATGAATAATTGGCTAATGATTTATTTTGTGCAATAGAATATTTTTTTTCTAATTCTTCTAATGAAACGGCAGGAGGTTTAGTATTTGGCATTTCCATATAAGAAGTGATACCACCTGCTACTGCGGCTTTACTTTCTGTATAAATTTCACCTTTGTGTGTTAATCCGGGCTCTCTAAAATGCACTTGATCATCAATCATACCGGGAATGAGAATTTTATTTTCACCATTGATTTCAATAACATTTTCAGGAAGAGAATCTATGCATTTTTCAATTTTTGAAATATAAGGCGGTTCAATTAAAACATCATAGTAATCGTAATAATCATCACTTGCTACAAAGATATTTTTTATTAGATATTTTTTGCTCATTTTTTTGGACAAAAGTAGGAAATTTAATGGATAAATAAATGAAGTGAAATTCAGTAAAATTAAAATTTAATTACATTAGTGCCAAAAAAAATGTCTACTGCTGAAAGGGTAAATTTTAGAGAATTGTCAGATAATTATGTTTTGCAAAGAAGTATTTGTGCGTATGTATATGCTTCTGAATATATAAATGGTAAAGTGCTTGAAATAGGTACAGGAACTGGATATGGAGTAGATTATTTAGCACCAAGATGTGATGAATTTGTAACACTTGATAAATTTGTTCCTGATATAGATTTTTCAGTTTTTAAAAATGTAAAATTTGTTCAGGCAAATGTGCCGCCGCTTCCTTTTGAAGATAATACATTTGATTTTGTAGTAAGTTTTCAAGTTATTGAACATATTAAAGATGATAATTATTTTGTAAAGGAAATTCATAGAGTGCTAAAACCATCAGGAAAATTTATTGTTACCACGCCAAATATATTAACTACGCTTACAAGAAACCCTTGGCATATAAGAGAATATAAAAAAGAAGAGTTACAAAAATTATTATTACAAAATTTTCACTCTGTTGAAATGCTTGGTGTATATGGAAATGACAAGGTAATGAAATATTATGAACACAATAAACAATCTGTGCAAAAAATTTTGAAGTGGGATGTTTTAGATTTACAGCATAAATTACCTGCTTTTATTTTGAGAATACCTTATGATATTTTGAACAGATGGAATAGAAAAAAATTATTGAAGGAAAATCCGCTTACAAAAGATATAACAGTGAATGATTTTTATTTAAGCCCTGTTAGTGATACTGCATTGGATTTGTTTTATATTGCTACAAAATAAATATGCTATTTACTCAAACGCCAGTAAGTATTTTTAAGAGATTATATCCAGAAGCCATTTTTGCATTATCAAATCCTTCGCAGATTGCACTTACTTTTGATGATGGTCCTGTTCCGGATGTTACAGAAACAATACTTGAAATTCTCAATAAATACAATGTAAAAGCAAGTTTTTTTTGTGTAGGAGAAAATGTAGAAAAGCATCCACATATTTTTCAAAAAATAATTCAAGAGGGACATAGTATTGGCAATCACACATATTCACATTTGAATGGTTGGAAAACATCTAATAGTATTTATTTTGAAAACATAGAAAAGTTTAATCAATTATACCCAACAAATTTATTTAGGCCACCTTATGGAAAATTGCGTTTTTCACAATACAAGCATCTTATTGAAAAACAATATAAAGTTATATTTTGGAGTGTAATTACTTATGATTATAATTCAAAAATGACTTACAAAAAATGCTTTAAGTTATTGAAAAACAATACTTTTGGTGGTCAAATAATTTTATTTCATGATAATATAAAGTCCTTTCGTCTAATTTCAAAAATTTTACCAGATTTTATTGAATTTTGCCAAAATTTAAATCTTACATTTGTGCCGCTAAAAAATGAATTATGAATAAAGTTTTAGTTTTTGGATTAATGTTTTTAATGATAACATTTTTGTCTTGCAAAAATACAGTTGTAGAAACGCAAGTGCATGTGTGGGGTTCGTGTGATTTAGCAAAAACAAAAATTGACAGTGCAGCAAAATTAGAAGGTGTAACAAGTGCAGATTGGAATAAAGAAACAAAATTATTAACTATAAAATATGATTCTACAAAAGTTTCATTAGATAATATATTGAAAAGTGTTTCAATGGCGGGCTTTGATAATGAAAGATATTACGCCGATGATTATGCCTATCAACAACTGCCATTAGAATGTCAATACGAAAGAAGAAGTGAGTAAGTAAATATTCCTTTGTATTTGTTACTTTTGCCCTGAAAAAGGGAAATCATTTATGAGTTTTATTATTACAGGTATTCAGCAAATTGGTGTTGGAGTAAAAGATGTTGTAAAAAGTTTTGAATTTTACAGAACACAATTAGGTTTTGACATTCAAGTGTTTGATGAAGCCGCAGAAGCAAATTTAATGTTGCCATATACTGGTGGAAAGCCACATTTTAGAAGAGCCATATTTGCTTTGAATATAAATGGTGGTGGTGGTTTGGAAATATGGCAATATACCAGCAGAACACCACAAGCACCTGAATTTACGCCACAATTAGGAGATTTAGGAATTTTTGTTGCAAAAATTAAAGCATACAACTTAAATACATTGCATCAAAAACTCACTCAAAGTAAATTAAATGTAAGTAAAGTTTATCAACATCCTGCGGGATTTCAACATTTTTATTTTCAAGATATTTTTGGAAATTATTTTGAAGTAGTGGAAAGCGATGATTTTTTTGAAAAAGATAAATATCCAAATGGCGGCATTTGTGGGGCTATAATTGGTGTATCAGATTTAGAGAAGTCAATCAATTTTTACAAAAATGTTCTTGGTTTGGATAAAGTAATTTATCAATCTGAAGAAAAAGAATTTGAAGATTTTAATTTTTTTGGTGAAAAGAAAACATTCAAAAGAGCATTGCTTACAAGGTCTAAAAAAGAAACTGCAGGATTTGCACAACTTTTAGGTATGCCTTATGTTGAATTGATTCAATGGACAAATGGAAAAGGAAGAAAAATTTTTGAAAATAGATATTGGGGAGATTTAGGATTTATTCATTTATGTTTTGATGTGCGAAATATGCAAGCATTAAAAGAACATTGTGCAAAGCATAATGCACCATTTACTGTAGATAGCGGAGAAAAGTTTTCAATGGGTGAAGCCGCTGGACACTTTGCTTACATTGAAGATCCTGATGGTACATTGATTGAATTTGTAGAAACTAAAAAAGTGCCTATTCTCAAAAAATTAAATTGGTATTGGAAGTTCTCACCTGAAAAAATTCACAAGCCCGTGCCAAGATGGATGTTGAAAGCATTCAAACTCAATAGAGTGAAATAGTTTTTTATGAAAATTAAAATTACTGCTGTTAATTACCTGAATACTTTTCCATTCAAATATGGATTAGAACACAATGAAAAAATTTTAGAATGGGCAGAAATAAATTTCGCTAATCCTGCTGAGTGTGCTCAAATGCTTGTGAATAATAAAACTCAAATTGCCTTAGCACCCGTTGCTATTCTTGCTTTTTACCCTGAATTAAAAATTGTTAGTAATTATTGTTTATCTACTAATGATATTGTAGATACTGTAAAACTTTATAGCAAAAAATCTGTTGATGAAATACAAAGTATAATATTAGATTATCAATCATTATCATCAGTTTCACTTGTGAAAGTTTTAATGCAATTTTATTGGAAAAAAAATGTTCAGTATATTCAGGGATACAATGGTTTTGAAAATGAAATGAATGCAGATGCAATGGTTGTAATTGGAGATAGAACGTTTGATTTAAATGGAAAATTTCCTTACGAATATGATTTAGCAAGCGAATGGTTTAAATTTACAAATAAACCCTTTGTATTTGCCGCATGGATTACAAATCATCATCTTACTAATGAACAAATTGAAAATCTCAATGAAGCAATGCAACAGGGTTTAGATAATATTGATAATGTAATTGAAGATGCTGCAAATAATCCATTAGTTCTCAAAAATTTTAATACCAAACAAAAAAATGAAATTATCAATAATTATCTGAAGAATAGAATGTTTTATCACTTAACTTCAGATAGATTAGAAGCACTACAAATGTTTATTCAATATGTAAAACAACTGAATGCTCAAAAGATTTTAGTGCCATAATTATGTTTTCAAAATTATTAATATTTGCTTATCCGCAAGAAGCAGAATTTTTTATCAGATATTTTAATGCCAAACATTTTTATCAATTTAAAAATATTCAATGTTTATTTTCTGAAAAAGATAATGTTTATATTTTAATTACTGGAAGTGGAAATATTGCAGTATCAGTAGCAATAAGTTCATTCTTTGAAAGAAATGAAGAATTAAAAAACTCAACTATTTGTTTTAATATCGGAATAGCAGGAAGTTACTCAAAACCATTATATGAAGTTTTTTATGCTTCAAAAATTACTAATTACCATAATTTAAAGAGTTTTTATCCTGATATTTTTATTTCAGCAAAATATTCCGAGATAATGTGTATAGAATTTCCTGCAAATAAGGAAATAATGCAAGAATATCCTGATGCAATGTTTGATATGGAATCATTTGCATTTGCAAATACAGCAAAGTATTATGTAGAAAATCATTGTATTCACTGCATAAAATTTATAAGCGATAATGATGGCACAATAAAAGATATGTTTGAATTAATTCAGCAATATGAAAATAAATGTAATGAAATTTTGACTTTATTAAACTCAATTTTTGATAGTATCAATAGATATTTTCAACGAAATAACAATAAAGATTTATCAAAAAAAATTGATGCTTTTTGTAAGCAATTACCATTAACATTTGCTCAACAACAGCAATTAATCAAAGCATCTCATTACTTTGTGCAAAAAAACTCTTTTGAAAAATTAATACAAATAACTTCTAAGTATAATTTTGACTCTGTTCTCATTAAAAAAGAGAAAAATTTATTATTCAAAAATTTACTGAAAGAATTGTATAATGTTTAAGTCCATCATTTACATAGAAAAAGATATATTAAAATCAAAATCTACAAAACAAATCGTAGATATTATCAAACCCAATGATATTATTGTTATTGATAATTACAAAGAAGTCTTAAATCAAACTAATTCAAACTGGCACTTTAATAAACAATTTCAAAAGTTTATCCTTTCTAAAAGAAAAGATGAGTTTTACTACAAAGGTTCTTATCTAACTTCTGATATGAACCAAAAGTATTTTTATTACAATACATTAGCACTAAATTGTTTATATCATTGTGAATACTGCTATTTACAAGGGATGTATAACACACCGCATTTAGTAATGTTTTTGAACAACAAAGATTTTATTACTGCAACTAAAAATTTATTGAAGCAAACTAAAGAAAAAATTTATCTTGCATTATCTTATGATACAGATTTGCCTGCATTAGAAAAATACTATCCTTATTGCAAAGAATGGATTGAATTTGCTAACAAAGAAAAAAACATCACCATTGAAATTCGCACTAAATCAAATAACACAGAGTTTATTGAAAACTCAAAACCATCTGAAAATGTTGTTTTAAGTTTTACACTTTCACCTATTGAAATTCAAAAAAAATACGAGCCATTTACTCCAACATTAAAACAAAGATTAAATACTCTGAAATTCGCAATCAACAAAGGATTCAAAACAATGATTTGCATTGACCCTATTATTTACTTACCTGATTACAAAGAAATATACTCATCTTTCATTAACGAAATAACAAAAGAAATTCCTTTATCTGAAAATATTTCAGCGTCTATTGGCGTGTTTAGAATGAATAATGATTTTCTTAAAAGAATAAGAAAAAATGGAAACACATCAGATTTAATGTATTATAATTATGAAGTCAAAAATAAAGTAGCCACTTATCCCGAAAATATCAGAAAAGAAATGATTATGTTTGTAAAAAATGAATTGATAAAAAATGGATTAAAGAATATTCATATTTATGACTAAAAATATATTGATAACAGGGCATAGCAAAGGATTAGGAAGAAGTATTTTAGAAAATTTATTATCAAACACATCATTCAAAGTTACAGGCATTTCAAGAACATCATCAGGCATTCAACACCCTAATTTACAGGAAATATCAGCAGATTTATCCAATCCAGAACAAACGAAAAAATTACAATCAATTTTTTCATCTCAAAATTTTGATGTAGTTATTTTAAATGCTGGTGCTAATAACATAAAACCACCTGAATCTTATACATTAGAAGAAATTGAAAAAATTATACATCTGAATTTTACTGCAAATGCTTTAATTATTAAAATGTGTCTAAATGGATTATTAAAAAATAAAGGGCATATAATTGGCATTGGAAGTTATTCAGGTATTGAAATTAAAAAGTGGAACAATTTTTATGGATCATCAAAAGCCGCACTTCATCACTTATTGAGAAATCTTTTTGAGCAATATAGAAAGCAAGATTTAAAAGTAAGCATTGTTATTCCTGATATTATGCATAGTAATTTTTATGAAAATCAAGAATATCAATCTATTGAAGGTGCAGAATATTCCTTGCAAGTAAAAGATATTTCAAAAATCATTTCAGATTGGATTATTCAACCACCTGCTTATGTGCCACTTGAAATTGTTCTCCGCCCTCAAAAGTTTCAATTGAAAAGAAATGAATAATAAAAATAAATTTATTTTCCTAATCAAAAATCCTGTAAAATACCGACATTTGCCATCAAAAAAATATTGTGAGAACAAAAAGTTACCATAAAAGAAGAGTAAATGTTATTACACTTGGATGTAGTAAAAACCTTGTAGATAGCGAAGTATTGATGGGAGAGTTGGATCAACTTGGCTTTGATGTTAAACACGAAAGCGACGAAGATCAAGATATTGTTATCATCAATACTTGCGGATTTATTGAAAGTGCTAAAAAAGAAAGTATAGATACCATTTTGCAATTTGCACAGGCAAAAGAAAAAGGTTTTATTGAAAAATTATATGTTACAGGATGCCTCAGTGAAAGATATAAAGATGAACTGAAAAATGAAATTCCAGAAGTAGATGCTTTCTTTGGAACTCGTGATTTGCCCAAAATTCTTAAACAACTTAAAACCGATTACAAAAAGGAACTAACAGGCGAACGACTTCTTACAACCCCTTCTCATTATGCTTATCTTAAAATTAGCGAAGGATGTGATAGACCTTGTAGTTTTTGTGCTATTCCATTGATGCGTGGTGGTCATCAATCTGTGCCAATTGAAAAACTTGTAGATCAGGCAAAGCATCTTGCAGACAAAGGCGTTAAAGAACTTCTGCTCATTGCACAAGATTTAACTTATTACGGATTAGATCTTTATAAAAAAAGAAGATTAGCCGACCTATTAAATGAACTTTGCAAAGTAGATGGCATTGAATGGATTCGCTTACATTATTTGTTTCCAAGCGGTTTTCCCGAAGATGTTCTGTATGTTATTAAAGAACAACCCAAGATCTGTAACTATATTGATATTCCTGTTCAACATATTAATGATGAGGTGCTTAAAAATATGAGAAGAGGTATTACAAAAGAAAAAACTACTGAACTTATTTTTAAAATGCGGAATATCATTCCTGATATAGCCATCAGAACAAGTATTATGGTTGGTTTTCCTGGCGAAACAGAAGAACAATTCAATGAACTTTTACAATGGTTAAATGAAATCAAATTTGATAGATTAGGCGTATTTACTTATTCTCACGAAGAAAATACTACCGCATATAGTATGAAAGATAATGTGCCTCAAAAAATCAAAAAACAAAGAGCAGATGCAGTGATGCTTCAACAACAAGAAATTTCATTTCAACTCAATCAGAAAAAAATCGGAAAAATTTTCAAAACCATTATTGATAGAAAAGAAAATGAATATTGGATAGGTCGCACTGAATATGATAGTCCTGATATAGATAATGAAGTATTAATTAAAGACACAGGTATTAAATTAGAAATTGGTAAATTCTATTCTGTAAAAATTGAACAAGCAGAAGAATTTGATTTATATGGCAACATTATTCATTAAAATATAATTTATGAACACCACCTTATCAGACATTCAAAAATACGATGAAGTTGTAAAAATATGCAGAAATGTGTTTGAGAAAAAAATGCACGATTATGGCACATCATGGCGACATTTAAGACCAGAATCTATTACTGACCAAATTTTTATCAAAGCAAAAAGATTAAAAACATTAGATACCCTAAAAAAGCAACAAATATCTGATAAGCCCGAAGACGAATGGATTGGCATTATCAATTACTGTATTATTGCTCTTATTCAATTAGAACTCATAAACGATGAAAGGATTGACTTGCCGCATCAGGAAATTTTAAATCTTTACGATAAACATATCCAAATTGTCAAAAATTTGATGTTGAAAAAAAACCACGACTACGGTGATGCTTGGAAAGATATGCGTGTTACCTCTTTTATAGATTTAGTGCTTGTCAAACTACATCGTATAAAACAAATTGAAAATAATCAGGGCAAAACCATCATATCCGAAGGTGTTGAATCAAACTATATGGATATTATTAACTACAGTATTTTTGCTCTTATCAAATTAAAGTATCCAGATTAAAAATTAGTATAAAGATTTTCCACTTTCATCAGATTCCCAATGTTTGCTTTGAGTTCTTGAAAGACGCATTCCAATTATAATTTCATGTGTTCCTGTAGAATACTTTCTTAAAGCAGTTGTAGTAAAATCATAAGCATAACCTATCATTAAATAATTTTTATATAACACACCTCCCATTACACTCCATGCATCTCTTGTTCTTAAACTTCCACCTAACCAAAATTGATCTTTATACAAAGCCCTTATTGCCACATCAATTTGCAAAGGTACAGGTTTCACATACTTCACCAAAAAAGAAGGTTCAACCTTAAAATCCTCATTAATATCAAATTGATATCCACCATTTACAAAAAAGTGTGTAACTAATTTACTTTTATTAGTAGATAAAGGATATAACTTCAATGGACTTTGATACAATTGTGGCACAGAAACACCAAAATACCCTTTTTTATTAAACAAATGCAATCCAGCACCAAAGTCAGGAACAAAAATAGTTTGATATTGTATTAATAAGTTCTCATCACCACCATCATGCAATTTTAATTTATGTCCATCAATACCCCATCTTAAAAAACCTGCATATAATCCCATACCTAATTTTAAATCCTTTTCTTTTGATAAGACCAGATGATAAGAATAATTCAAGTTTGCCCCTTCTCTTCTTGTTGGTCCAACAATATCTGTAAATATATTTACCCCAATGCCCATTTTTTGTTTAGCAATAGGCCCATGAACATTCAAATTAAAAGTTCTTGGAGCATCTGTTATACCCATCCATTGATACCTGTAAATACCTCTTACATCTACATAATCATATTTACCTGCAATGGCAGGATTGATAGCTAATTCATTCAACATAAACTGTGAAAAATGCGGCAGTTGTTGCCCTTTTGTTATCATTATAATCAAAAGGAAAATACTTCCAATAATCTTACTTTTTCTGCTTTTATTCATAATTTTAATTTTTAATTTTTTGGGCGTGCCCCTCGCTAACGCTCGGGTCGGGCTGCTCCGGGGTCCGCTCTCGCTTCCGTGCTCCGCTTCTCTCCGCACCGGCTTCGCCGCCCTCCGCATCCCTCACGCAATTTTTGTTTTTTAATTGTGCCCTGCTAATGATGGTGTAAATTTAATATCGTCAGTATTCTCATGTATAAATTCTCAAATAGCAAAGCCATCTCAAAAGCGTTTCCTATCAATTTCTTATCTAAATATTGTCAAAGGTCCTGTGTAATCTTTTGGATATAATGGTGAATGCAAACGAATTATGTAATAATAAGTTCCCACAGGTAAATCCTGTCCTTTATATTTTCCATCAAATGGAGTATTATAACCCTTTGAGTAGAATAATTGTTCTCCCCATCTGTTATATATTTCTACTTCACAATCAGGGAATTGTTGAATATTGTCAATTATCCAGTAATCATTTTTACCATCACCATTTGGCGAAAATCCATTTGGAATATCAATTTCAGGATATACAAAAACTGTAACAGTATCCCAGTTTGTACAACCGTTTGCGTCAGTTACTATCACGGTATATGTTGTAGTAATTGTTGTAGAGGTTGTTGGATTAGGATTATTTAAATTATTCAGCCCGGTTGATGGCATCCATACATAATTCGTAGCAGTTGATGCAGTGGGATTACCTCCTATAACAGTAGAGGAACCAATTGGCATAGCAGAAAAAGGTCCGGCATCTACATTTGGTAATGGATAACCCACAAGTACGACCATTTGAGTATCAATACAACTACCATTTGTTACTGTCAAAACAAAAGTATTTGAACCCACTGATACATTTACATTGGTTGTAGGAGTTGTTGCAACCGTTGTTGATGGTAGCTGAGTCCATTGGAATGTATTTGCATTTATTGATGAACTACCATCTAATGTTACAGTGTAATTTCCACATTGTGGTGGTGGTGTAGTGGCATTGGCTTGTAATGTTAATGTACTTGTTATTACAAAACTGGTATCGTGTGTACAACCTTTACTATCTGTTATTGATAAAGAATAAGTACCTACACCAATGTTGGTTGCAGAACTTGTTGAATTTGTATATGAATTAGGTCCAGACCAATTATAGGTATATGTAGGATTACCGCCAGTTACTGTGGTTGTAATAGCACCATCAAATAATGCACTACAACTTGCATCTACAATAGAAGCATTTACCACAATTGGTTGAGGTTGATTGATATTAATGGTAAGTGTAGTTGAACATCCATTGTTATCCATTACATTAACAGTATAATTTCCAGTTCCAACATTAGTGAGAGGGTTACTATTACTTCCAGGCGGGGTAAAAGTATAAGTATAAGGTAAAGTTCCACCGCTTGTTATTATTGAAATTGACCCATCTGTATCGCCATAACATTTTGGGAAAGATAATATTGGCATGCTATTTAATATACCTGTTGGAGAAGAAACACTGCCACTTAATACTTTTAAGCATCCTGCATTATCAGTTACTGTTGCCGTTATCAAACCACTACATAAACCAGATAAGTTACTAAAGTTGCCATTTACAACGGTACCATCAAACCAAGTAATTGTATAAGGTGATACACCTGCTGTTACAGACACAGAAGCGGCTCCATCGCAAGATGTACTACAATTTGCATTTATGATATTCAAACTTGCAATCGGTCCATTTTGATTAGAAACTACAAATACAGAAGATGTTGTACATCCCGAAGCATCACTAACCTGTAAGGTATAAGTACCCGAACCTATATTAGTTAAAGTTGCAGATGAGCTACCGCCTGGAGTCCATGTATATGAATATGGACCACTTCCTCCACTTACATTCCCTATAATTGTTCCGTCATTCATGCCACAAGATGGTTGATAAACAGTGGGTGATATTTGTATATTACTTGTGGCAGTGATATTGACTGATTCAGTATTAATACAATTCATAGAATCCTGTATTTGCACATAATAAGTTCCTGCGCACATACCTGTTTCAATATTTGAAGTATTTCCACTGCTAATCCACAAATAAGAATAAGGCGGTGTTCCTCCGCTTGCTATAACAGTAGCGGCTCCAACACAATTTCCAAAACATGCGGGATTTGTTACAGTGATAGAAGAAATTAAAGAGGAATTATTACTCAATGGAATAAATATATTTTGTTTACAACCATTAGTATCTGTAACGGTTATCATATATAATCCAGCACATAAATTATTAGCACTTAAACCAGAAGACCCGTTACTCCATTGCACAGTATAACCCGGTGTGCCTCCTGATAAGCTTAAATTGACATTCCCATCACAGTTTCCACAAGTAGGATTAGTTGATGAATAATTGGCTGTAACTGAAGATGGTGAAGTGATTGTTACGCTAAAATTATCATAACAACCATTATTGTCAGTGATGGTGCAAGTATATGTTCCATTACACAATGTTACTGCAGTAGAAGTTGTTTGGCCTAATGGGTCGCTCCAGTTAAAACTATATGGAGGAGCACCTCCAGAAACTCCAATAACTGCTGCAGAGCCATTACAATCATTATAACAATTATTGTTTGCAATAAATGTACTTGCACTCAATGTGATTCCTCCTGTAAGTGTATAAGTAAATGGGTACTGACAACCATTGGCATCAAAAACACTAACTGAATAAGTACCCGGACACAAAGAAGTTAGTGAATTGGAATTAGCACCTGTGCTCCATGTGTATGTATATGGAGAAGTACCCCCTGTTGGTGATAATGAAATACTACCATTGCATATTCCGTTACATTGCGGATACAAGATATTAGGATTATCAGATAGATTTGCAGGTTCAGTTAATGTTACAGATTGAAAATAAATACAATTATTGGCATCAGTAACCTTAATGGTATATGTTCCAGCGCACAAATTAGTTATTGTAGGCGATGCTACTGGTGGTGTAACCCATGTGTAAGTGTATGGTGGTGTACCACCTGTTATTGGATTTCCGCCAATTGCGGTACCATTACAATATCCATAACAAGTAGGATTTGTATAAGTAATTGTAATACCACTTGGACCATTTGAATTACTTAATGGTAATTGAAAAGTTTGTCCACAATTATTAGCATCCTTTACAGTTACTGTATATACACCTGAACATAGATTAGTTGCAACACTTGTTGTAGATACAGAAGGTTGCCATGTGTATGAATAAGGAGCCACTCCTCCTGAAGTAGCTATTGTAATAGATCCATTGCAAATACTGCAATCAGATGGACTCATTGATGGATTGACAGTAATAGTTACAGGAGCACTTAAAGTTACCATTCCGCTATCTTTACATCCTTTATTATCTTGAATATAAACTGTGTAAGTACCTCCGCATAACCCTGTCGCTGTAGGAGTGCTTTGTGGTGGTGTAGATGTCCATGTATAACTTATTGGAGATGTAGCATTCAGAGGATTGCTTTGTGCTATTCCATTACAAATGCTGCAAGAAGTCGGATTAGTATAAGATATATTTGCTAAAATTTTTGGAGGATTTATTAAAGAACTAACTTGTTGTCCTGAGCAACCCTTACTGTCTTTTACAAATAAAGTATAATTTCCTGCACATAAGTTGGTAGCATTTGCTGAGTTTCCACCTGATGGTACCCATGTATAAGTGAAACCACCATTACCCCCGCTTACAGATGATGAAAAGCTTCCATTACATACTCCATAACAAACCGGATTAGATGTATTTAAATTGACAGTAATTGGTGCTGGTTGATTCAGTGTAAAGGTTTTGATAGATTTACAACCATTTGCATCGGTAACAATAGAGGAATAAGTACCTGCACAAAGTGAATTAACTACTGAATTTGTAAATGTAGTTCCACTCCAGCTATAACTATATGGAGATGTTCCACCGCTCGCTGTTACTGTTGCGTTTCCATCACAGGAGCCTTTACAACTTACGCTTCCAGAGGTTAACAGAGTACTATTTAATACACTTGGTTCAACAATAGAAACTGTAACGGTAATGTTACAACTACCATTATCAGATACATTCAAAGTATAAGTATTTGGACAAAGTCCTACGATATTATTTAATGATGAACCTGGGAAACTTCCTACAGGTGTCCAAGTGTAATTATATGGAGGAGTACCGCCTGTTACATTTGCAGTTATAGAACCATTACATGCACCATTACACAATACATCTTGTTTTGTAAAAGTTACATTTAATGTTGATGGAGGATTTATAACAAATGTTTGGGTGTATTGACATAAATTAGCATCGGTTACATCCAATGTATAATTACCAGGACATAAACCGCTTACATTTTGTGAAGTAGATCCTAATGGAGACCAAGAATAAGAATAAACTGGAGTTCCACCTGAAGGAGAAACATTTATTGCTCCTGAGCAATTAGTGTTACATAATGGTTGTGTAACATTTGGATTAAGAGAAAACTGAGTAGGTTGAGAAATAGTAATTAAAGAATTAGTTGTACAACTTCCTGCATCACCAACTGTTACTGCATAAACACCGCTTGATAATCCTGTTGCAGTACTAGTTGTAGAAACAGAAGGCGACCATGTATAAGACAATGGTGGATTAGTAGAAGTGGCAACAACTGTTGCAGAACCATTTGATCCGCCGTAACATGTAACACTTTGAACAGAAATAGAAGTAATAGTAGGACCACCCGGACCATTTAATGTAACTAATGAAGTAGTGGTACATCCGTTGGCATCTTTTATTGTTATATTATAAACACCTGCTGAAAGATTTGTAACAGTAAAACCAGATGTCGTAGAACCGGCAGGTCCTGGAGAAACTGTATAATTGTAATTAGATGCTCCTCCTGTAATTGTTCCAGAAATTATACCATTTGATAATAAACAACTTGTTGGGTCGGTATTTGATAAAGAAATAGTTGTTGCAGGTGGTTGAGTGATATTAAATGTTTGAGTATTCACACAATTATTGATATCTTTGATATCTACTGTATAATTTCCCGGACATAGATTTGTAACCGTTCCGGTTCCATTGCCTGTAAGTCCAGAAGGTGTCCAGGAGTAATTTAAACTTCCTGTTCCTCCTGATGCCTGAATGGTTATTTGCCCATCGCAATTACCATTACAACTTGCATTAGTAACATTTGATGATGTTACAACAATAGGCGGCGGGTTTACAAATCTTACTGAATCAGAATTTTGACATCCCTGATTATCGGTTACTACTATAGTATAACCACCTGCACATAATCCACTTATATTTGGGCTGTTTGATATTGGTCCCGATGTGGATGACCATGTATATGTGTAAGGGGATAATCCCCCGCTAACACTTACATTGGCTGCGCCATTACAGGAACCATTACAGGTAAGAGTATTTCCACTTGTTGACAAGTTTAGAAATATCGCTTGAGGAATAGATAAGGTAACAGAAGGTGCTGTGCAACCATTTTGATCACTTACAAGAATTGTGTAATTTCCAATGCATAAACCTGTTGCAACAGAATTTGATCCTCCACTGGGAAGCCATGTATAAGAATAAGCAGGTGTTCCACCATTAGGTGTTACAGTTGCCGCTCCTATACAGGTAGAACTACAACTTGCCTGCAAACCTGTTACATTTGCTTGTAGTTGAGAGGGTTGTGTAATACTAATGTTTTGAGATGCAACACAACCTTTACTATCTGTTACTGAAATAACATAATTCCCCGGGCACAAATTAGTAACAACAGAATTATTAGTTACAGGTGTTGTATTCCATGAATAAAAGTATCCAGGTGTACCTCCTGTAGCAGTAGCAGTAGCAGAACCATTACATTGGCCAAAACATAAAACATTTTGAACATTAGTATTTATTGTGATTGCAGGTGGAGCAATAAGTGTAAATGTTTGAACTTTAGTACAATTTTTTGAATCAGTTACAGTTAAGGTATAGTTACTAGGGCATAAACCGGTTATACTGCTTGTAGTAGCACCTGTACTCCAATTATAAGAATAAGGGGAATTGCCGCCACTAACAGTGGTGGTGATAGATCCGTTACAGCTATAACTACAATTTGGTGAATTAGTAGTGGCTGCAATTGTCATATCTGGTGGTGCAATGATATTAACGGTTTTTGTTCCTGTACAATTATTCCCATCAATCACATTAAGTGTATATGTGCCAGCACACTGGTTGGTTAGAACAGGAGCAGTAAATGTAGTTCCTGAAGGTGGAACCGACCAAACATAAGTATAAGGTGGTGTTCCGCCACTTGCACTTCCAGAAACTGAACCATCACATCCTCCAAAGCACGATACACTTGTAGATACAGCAGTTACTGTTAAAGCATTTGGTTGCTGTAAATTTACAGTTTGGGTACGAGTACAATTGTTGTTGTCTTTAATAAGTAATGTATATGATCCGGCACATAAGCCCGTGTATGGGGGATTAGTAGTAAGCGTTAAAGAAGAACCAGTTAAAGTATAAGTATATGGCGGTGTACCGCCAGTAGGGGATGAGTTAATTGAACCATTGCAAAATCCCTTGCAAGTAATACTATTTGAAGTTACATTAGGAGTTATTGAAGATGGTTGAACAATTGTATAATTGACAGCGACAGTACAATTATTGGCATCTTTAATAAGCACGCTGTAATTGCCAGCACATAATGAAGAAATTGGATTGATAGTTTGACTGCCGGGTGTCCAAGTATAAGTGTAGCCCGGCGTTCCGCCACTGGGTGTTAAAGTGGCACTTCCATTACATAAGCCAAAACAAGTAACACTTGTTGTATTTATAGTTCCAGATAGAGCCGGTGGTTGCGAAATTGTAAAGCTAACAGTTTGAGTACAATTGTTAGCATCTTTCACATTGATTGTATAATTGCCTGCACATAAACCTGTTACGGTCCCTGTAGGATTGGCTGTTCCTGTTATAGCGCCTGGTGAAATAGTGTAATTAAAAATTGGAGTTCCTCCATTAATAGTAAAAGTAACTTTTCCATTACAAGAACCATTACACAAAGCGGCAGTAGTAGATGGAACTATTGTTATAGATCCTGGTTGAGTTATTGTAAAGGATTGTGTTTTAATACAATTGTTATTGTCTTTAATGGTGGCGGTACAGTTTCCTGCACACAATGCTGTTGCCGAATTTGAAGTTGAACCAGAGCATGACCATGAATAAGTATATGGCGGAACACCACCACTTACACTAACTGATGCTGTAGCATTACATAAACCAAAACAACTTACATTTGTTTGAGAAGGTACAACAGTTATAGAAGTAGGTTGAGTAATTGTTGCAGCATACTGGGCAGTACATCCATTAGCATCTGTTACAGTTGCAGTATAACTGCCTGGGCAAAGATTTGTTATGGCAGTAGTATTAGTAGCACCTGTACTCCAGTTAACAGTATAACCTGGTGTTCCGCCACTTGGAGAAACTGAAACAGAACCAGAGCAAACGCCATTACAAAGGATATTTGAAAAACTACCATTAGGAACAAGAACACTAGGTTGACCCAAAGTAATAGAAATTGTTTTTGAACATCCGTTATTGTCAGTTACTAAGAATGTATGTGTGCCAGCACACAAGTTGGAATATGTAAATGCTGTTCCTTGCGGAACATTTGTATAATTTGTGGTGCCATCTACAATAACTGTATAACCAGTTGGTGCAGGTGTTCCGCCAGAAATTAGTGCGGTTATTGCGCCATTACATTGCCCATTACATAATGGTTGCTGTAGCGAACTTGGAACAAAATTTATTAATGAAGGCCCGGTTACAAAAGCATTATTTGATATAGTAATAAGATTATTTCCGCTATCATAAATCCAAACATTGTAAGCATTTGCACATGCACATACACCTCCAATTGTATAATTGCCTGCACCTAAAATAGAAGTTAATGTTGGAGAAGGAGAACAAGAAGAATTTGACCAATCAAGAGTATAAGGACCTGTTCCACACCCTCCTGTTAAACTTACACTTAATACTAATGACCCATCACATGTTCCAGTACAGGAAACTGAATATCCTGTAAGAGATGCTGTACAAGCTTGAATTTGTTCTGGATTGTAAATTTTGTAACTTGAATTTGCAGCAAATATATTTGAGTTTAAAATATTGGTATTGGTAACAATGTGAGCATCTTTTGCTTCTACGCTTAATTGATTTGGTTCAATAATTTCAGAGCGTAAAATGGATTTTTCTAAATATATTTTTGATGAATTCAAAGATATAACCTTATTACTTTCTATGTATCCTTTGTTTAATTCTAATTTGGTTTTACTGAGTTTTATTTCATTGCTAATTAAATTTTTTACAATAAAATTCCCATTCTGGATTAAAACGGATGGTAATTTAGAATATGATTCTATTGTAGCAGTTTGAATTGCCTTACCTTCTAAAACAATAACTTTTTTAGTTTCTATTGAAGTATTAGGTGATATAAAAATATCTCCCTTAACTTTTAATATATAGTCATATAAATTTAAATAGTTGTTATGAAAATTTTTTATCTCAAATCCTGAAATCTCAATATCTTGAAAAACTTCTATTGAAAAATCAGAATAAGATGAATTTTCATCAATGATAACTTTTGTAGTATTATCTGGAATTTTATTAGACGATTTTCCTCCACTTTGTTCTGACCAGTGTGCAGGGTCATTCCACTTACCAGTTCCGCCAATCCAATACAAAGTTTTTTGAGAAAAACAGAGTAATGATGAAATAAAAAATGAAAGGATTAAAAAACTTTTTTTGAACATAGGTTTATTTTTTTCCACAAAGTTAGCAAATTTTACGCAAAGAATTGTTAAAGGTTATATTTTTTTTCTTTAAAAGTGATTCCATACTCTGATAATTCTTTTAAAAGTGGTTCATAAATTTCAGAAGTGGTAGGAATTTGAACTCCTGATAATTGAATTTTTCCTAATAAATAATTTTTAACGGTAATTCCTAAAGGAAGCCCAACAGTTTTTGCCATTGATGTATGGATATTATCTATACCCTTATCTTCAAAATAGGATTCAATGGCATATTTTTTTCCATTTAATTCATATTCAAAATAATGATACATCACTGTCCAATCTTTATCAGAATTTAATAACTTTAATCTTTCTTCCATTATTGATTGTAATATCATTGCTGATGTGCCTTTTGTTGGTCTTTGAATTTTTTCTTCTGAAAATAACTTTAAATATTCCAACTTTTTCATTACATCATTATCTATTCTATCACCAAAAACTTTTATTAATTTTTCTTGGACTGTTTCATTCCCCGTTGGTAAAAACATTTCAAGCCATTCTTTATAACTTAAATTATCAAGATTATCAATAGCAATATTATCATCTGTTAATCCTAAATTCACAATAATATTCCATGCTTTACAAAATCCCTTATATCTTAATGTTCCTCTTAATATATTTTTTACTTCAGGAATTTTATATGCATCTATGTATTGGATACTGTTTCTATTAGCATAAGCATCAAAAATATAGTTTTCAATTTTGATTGTTTCATGTTGCTCAAATAATCTTTGATAAGGCAGTAATTTTATTTTACCATCAGAAAGATATTCTGCAGTGCCATTTCCAGCCATTACCACATTTCTTGGATTCCAACTAATTTTATATCCCCATGGATTATCATTGCTTTCTGGAGCAACTAATCCTCCGCAATAAGAACGAAATGTGATAATTTTTCCACCTTGTTGATGAATAGAATCAATAATTTTCATAGCAGATGCATGGTCAATACCAGGATCTAACCCTAATTCATTAAAAAAAACTATGTTTTTTTCTTTTGCTTTTTTATCAAGCTGTCTCATTGAATCGCTGACATAACTGGCATTTGCCATACTTTTTGAAAATCTTAAACAATCCTCTGCTACTTCTATATGCATAGAAGCGGGTAACATTGAAATAACAAAATCAGATTCTTTAATTAGTTTTTGTCGCTTAGGAACATCAAAAACATCCAACTCTTCTGCTATTCCTTTTTGATGCTGATTAATTTTTGACTTTGCTAATTCTATATTACTATCTGCTACTATAACTTGCCAGTTGTATAATTCTGCTTGTTTTAATAAATAACTTATCAATACAGAAGATGATCTGCCTGCACCGATAACAAGAATTCTTTTCATATTTTATTGATTTTTACATTTAACCATTGTTAAGATAGTAGCAATAGCAACAGTTTCGCCCATTTCATCATACACATCAACAAGCCACTTTACTATACCTTTTTTAATATCATTTTTATCTTTTTTTTCTACTGAAATTTTTTCTTTACAGGTTAATCTTACGCCAATTGTGCTTCCCACATAAACAGGTTTTGTAAATCTGCAAGTATCTATTCCATAATTTAATAATACTGGGCCTTTTTTAGCCATCACAAACAATCCTGCGGCTTTACTTAAAATATAATATCCATGTGCTACTCTGCCAGTAAAAATAGTTCCATCTAAAGAAGTAACATCTGTATGTGCATAAAAATGATCGCCACTAATGTTTGCAAAGTTGATAATATCTGCTTCTGTTACAGTGTGTTTTGCAGTGATGAATGTTTCTCCAATTTCAAGTTCTTCAAAGTATTGAGCAAATGGATGTTTTTCTTTTTCAATGTATGGTGCACCATATTGATATTGTTCTGTAATTTCTGTGATCACTTCTGGAGTGCCTTGAATGGCAACTCTTTGCATATAGTGTAATACACCTCTTACTCCACCCATTTCTTCTCCTCCGCCTGCTCTTCCTGGGCCACCATGCACAAGTAATGGTAATGGAGACCCGTGCCCAGTGTGTTCTTTTGCTATTTCATTGTTTAAAACCATAATTCTTCCGTTGATGTGAGCAGTTCCAAGAACAAATTCTTTGGCTATTTTCTTATTTGCAGTGGTTATACTTGTAACTAATGAACCTTTGCCCATTTCTACTAATTGTATAGCATCATCTAAATGTTTATATGGCATGATTGTACTAACAGGTCCAAAAGGTTCAATATTATGACATTCTACACATTCAAATGGTTTTTCATTTAAGAAAACAATGGGAGGTAAAAATGCCCCTTTTGATTTATCAGCACCAATTACTTCATATTTTTCAAAATCGCCAATGACAATTTTTTGATTCTTTTTGAGAAGGTTGATTTTTTCCATTACATCTTTTACCTGATCTTTTGAAGCCAAAGAACCCATTCTAACTTTTTCATCTTTTGGATTTCCAATGGTAATAGTATTTAATTTTTTATTTAATGCTTGTTGAACAGGTTCTACAAGTTTTTCAGGAACAATAATTCTTCTAACAGCAGTACATTTTTGTCCGGCTTTTATAGTGATTTCTTTTGTAACTTCTTTAATAAATAATTCAAATTCGGGCATATCAGGGGTTACATCTTCTCCTAATACCATTGCATTCAATGAATCAGCTTCCATATTGAAAGGAATACTTTCTTCAATAATTCTAGGATGCGATTTCAACATTTTTCCTGTAGAAGCAGATCCAGTAAATGTTACAACATCCTGATTGATTAAATAATCAAACATTCCATTGATAGATCCACATAATAACTGCAAACTTCCTTCAGGTAAAATTTTTGAATTCACAATTTCTTTGACAACGGCTTCTGTAAGATAAGAAGTAACAGTAGCGGGCTTTACAACAGCAGGAACGCCTGCTAATAAATTCACTGCAATTTTTTCTAACATTCCCCATACAGGAAAATTAAATGCGTTGATATGTAAAGCTACACCTCTCTTTGGCACAGCAATATGATGTCCAATAAACTTTCCTGATTTAGATAGCTTTACAGAATCTCCTTCTACATGATAAGGCAAATCAGGAAATTGCCTTCTTAAAGAAGCATAAGAAAACAAATTTCCGATACCCCCTTCAATATCTATCCAGCTATCTACTTTGGTAGCACCTGTCATGTAACTAATTTCATAAAAATAATCTTTTTTAGATAATAAATGTAAAGCAAGAGATTTAAGCATTCTGCCACGCTCATAAAAAGTCATTTTTCTTAATGCACTGCCACCCGTTTTTCTGCCATAATTTAATACCTCGTTAAAATCTATTCCTTTTGTAGTGGCTATACCAATTGGTTCTCCTGTTACAGCATTATATAAAACTTGTCCATCACCTCCTCCTTCAATCCATTTGCCTAAAACATAATTTTGAATTTTTCTCATAGTACGAATTTTTGGCAAAAATACAAAAAGGAATATTGTCAATTAAAAAAGGATTATGAATTTTTTGTAACTGACACAATAAAATAAAATGTGATTCGTTTTTAAATTTTGAAATTAAAAATAAAATTACGGATATTTGCCGCAAACAAAAATTTTAAATACCAAAATTAAGAGCAATTCATGAATTGCTCCTAACTAAAACCAAAAACTAAAAATTCAAAAACTATGAGCAGAAAAAAAACATCAGGCGGCTTTTCATTTGCCATTGCTTCATTAGCCATTGCCATTTGCATCGGAATTGGTATATTTGTATATACCATGATTCTTGGTAATCCTAATAACTTTGATGCAGAAGGGCATCCAAAGCCAGGAAACATTCTTGGTATTATGTATAAAGGTGGGTTTATTGTGCCCATTCTTATTGGTGTTTTATTAACAGTAATAACCTTTGCACTAGAAAGGTTTATTACCATTCAAAAAGCAATGGGAAAATTACCTGCTGATAAATTTATTGAAAAAGTAAGAGAATTATTAGCAGAACACAAGTATGAGCAAATACTTGAAGAGTGTGACAAGCAAGGAGGTTCATTAGCGAATGTTATTCATGAAGGTGTTTCTAAAATGATTTATGTAAAGAATGATAACAGAATGGATAAAGAAGCTAAAATAGCCGCTATTCAAAAAGCAATAGAAGAAGCCATTGCACTAGAATTGCCAATGTTAAGTAAAAACATGGTTGTTATTTCTACTTGTGCTTCTATTGGTGTGTTGGTCGGTTTGATTGGAACAGTATTTGGAATGATTCGTGCGTTTGCAGCATTGGCTACTGCTGGTGCTCCTGATACTTCTGCTTTGGCTACTGGTATATCCGAAGCACTTGTAAATACTGCTATTGGTATTATGTCATCTACTTTAGCAATTATATTCTACAACTTATTTAATAATAGAGTAGATCAATTAACTTACGCAATGGACGAAGCTGGATTTACAATTATTCAAGAATTTCAATCTACAGAAACAGCGGTAAACGCTTAATAAAAATTTTATTATGCCAAAGGTAAGTTTAAAAAAGCCCTCTCCCTCTTTGGACATGACACCAATGGTGGATTTGGCTTTCCTATTGGTTACTTTCTTTATGCTTACGGCTTCTTTTAGAGAAGCAGAGCCCGTTATGATAGATCCACCCGGTTCTCATTCAGATAAGATTTTGCCTGAAAATTATATTCTAGTTGACATAGATGCTCTAGGTAGGCCATTTTTTGGGATTTCTAATACTACTGCCAAAGAAAAAACTTTGGGAAGAATGCTTCAAAAGTATAATATTACTCTTACTGAAAAACAAAAGAAAGAATTTATGAAACTTTCTGTATTTGGCGTAGATATAAAGGAATTACCGAAATACCTTGATCTTTCTGATGCTGAAAGACAAAAATATAAAACAGCAGGAGTTCCTAATGATTCATTAAATCCTCAATTAAAAGAGTGGATACTATATGCCGCTCAGGAAGCCAATGCAGTATATTTAGAAGCTAAAGAAAAAGCCAAGAGCAAAGGTCAAGATTTTAAGATGGAGAAGCCAAGATATGCTATAAAAGCAGACCAAAAAACTAAGTATATTTCAGTAAAAAAAGTAATTGACACTTTTACAGACATTAAAATTTATCGCTTTAACCTTATCACCTCTTATGAAGGTGGTTCTAAAAAAGAATAATTTATGGCAGAAATTGCAGAAGAAGGTGGTGGTGGACATGGTAAGAAAGGGAAAAAAAGAGCCAAAAAATCATCAGCAAGAATAGATATGACGCCGATGGTTGATTTGGCGTTTCTTTTGCTTACTTTCTTTGTGCTTACTTCTACTTTTAGTAAGCCCAAAACAATGGAAATTAATTATCCTGCTAAACCAGAGCCAAATGATAACATTAAGCCACCAGAAGTTAAAAATGGCTTAACTTTAATTCTTACTAAAGATAACAGAATTTTTTACTATAAAGGTGAATTTATTTTGCCGAATGACCCTAAAGGTCGTCCTGCAACGCAATTAGAAGAAACAGATTTTAGTACCAATGGATTGCATAAAATTCTAACAGAACTTAATAAAAGTGCCATTGAAGAAATTAAACAATTAGAAGAAAAAGCCAAAAGGAAAGAGATTCCAGATTCTACCTTTAAAAGATTAGTAATGGAAGCAAAAGGTAAAAAGGAAGCCCTTACTGTGCTTATCAAAACAGATGACCAAGCCACCTATAAAAACTTTGTGGATGTGGTAGATGAATTAAATCTTTCAATGGTAGGAAAATATGTAACTGTAGATATGATGCCACAAGAATATGAATTACTAAAACAAAAATTAGGACAATAAAATTAAAGATATGATATCAAATAGTTGGTATAATGTAGTATCGGATGTTCGCAATGAAATTGTATTTCAAAACAGAAATAAAAACTATGGTGCTTATCAAATAAGAAAAGAATATAATAAAACATTATCTGTTATTGTATTATCAATGATTGTAGCATCATTGGTTGCATTAGGAATAAAATATTTTATTGACAATTACAAACCATCAGAAGACGAATTAGCCAACACAAAGATTGACATTACCCAAATTGATTTAACACCACCTCAATTAGATAAGAATGAACCGCCACCACCACCTCCACCACCTCCACCACCAGTAATGGAAACTATTAAGTTTGTACCACCAGTTATTAAAGAAGATGCTAATGAAGAAGAACCTCCACCTCCACAAGAAAAAGTAAGTGAAACAAATGTGGGCACTCAAACTCAGGAAGGTAGTGGTGATGATGCTATACAAGTACCTGATGAAGGCAATGGTAATGGTGTGATTGAAGAAAAAGCCCCTGAAATTTTTACAGTAGTACAAGAAATGCCTGAGTTTCCAGGTGGGACTATGGAAATGATGAAATATATTCAAAAAAATATTGTTTATCCTCCATCTGCAAGAGAAGCAGGTATAAGCGGGAAATGTTTTTTAAGATTTGTAGTCAATGAAGACGGAAAAATTTCAAGTGTTGAAGTATTAAAAGGCGTACCCGGATGTCCAGAATGTGATAAAGAAGCAATGAGAGTTATTAAATCAATGCCAGCATGGAAACCAGGAAAACAAAACGGTAAAGAAGTTAAAGTGTATTTTCAATTGCCCGTTAACTTTGTAATAAAATAAGAATTTAGGTTTAAAATTTTCAATGTGCCGACGCTTGTGGTCGGCATACTGACATTTTGCATAGCAAAATCGTCAGTATTCAATACTCAATTTTCAATGTTCAAGCTTTTTTAAACACAAAGATCACAGTGAATTATTCACAAAGACCACAAAGTTTTTTTTTATTTAATTGCCCCGAATTACACGATTTTTCACTATTCACTATTCACTAATTATGAGATTGCTTAAGCTATTGTATTCTTAATTACGACAAAACCAAGCATAAAAAAAATAATACTAAATTTGCCAAATTATTTGCGATTTTTTTGCGTGAAAATTTTATTACTGAATTAATAAAATACAAATGCATTATTTTATTGGAAAAATAGATTTAGAGGAAAAACTTGTTTATCTTGATAAAGAAGAAGCACATCATTGTGCTATTGTTTTAAGATTAAGAGTAGGGGAAAAAATTGGAGTACTTCAAACCTCAAATGAGTATGCTATTTATATTACAGAGCTTTTGAGTGTCAGTAAAAATGAATGTGTTGGAAAAATTATTGAGAAAAAAATATTCTTTCCACCAAAGATAAATACACATTTAATTATCTCACCTCCAAAAAATAATGAACGGTTAGAATGGTTGGTTGAAAAATGTGTAGAGTTGCAGGCACATTCATTGATATTCATAAAATCAGAAAGATGTATTAGAAAAAACATCAATCTTGATAGGTTATCAAAGTTATCCATATCTGCTGCCAAACAAAGTGCTAACCCGATTTTAGTTCAGTTAGAATTTTTTCAATCATTTTCAAATTTAATACATCATTTATCTGAGAACTCTAATGCACATCATTTATTAGCCCATTGTGAAAAATCAGAAAATAAAATTTCTATAACACCTGAATATCTAATTCAATTACAAAACAAAAAAATTAAAGATATTTTTATCTGGATAGGACCAGAAGGAGACTGGACGCATGAAGAAATTCAAATTATTAAAGGTATTCCAAAAATGGATTTATTTGATAAAAAAGAAATTATAGTAGATGAAATAAATTTAGGCAGCACACGACTAAGAACAGAAACTGCAGCAATTTATCTCTTGTCTATATTGAAAAGTTTAAGTGAGTAATTTATTCTGCAGGTATAGCAAAAAATTGATTTTCACCCCAACCTGTACTAGCAAAGTTAAATAAACTTGCAGAGGTATTATATTTATCAATATTTCCCCAAAGATAATATCTTTTAGTAGATCCAGAACTATTGTATACAAAAATGGAACCGCCAACCATTCCAAAATAACTAGGAAATACTAATGAACCACTAGCAAAAGGAGAGCCCATAATATCTGGTGAAGCCGAAAAGGTAATATTGTTGTTTGATAATGTGTTTCTGCTCCAAATAGCAGCGGAAGTTGTTCCTGTAGGCCATTGATTAACACCAGCATCATTTGGTGACATTAACATGTATATAAAAACTACCCATTTGCCAGGAGGTAGGTCAATATAAGAACCTGTATATTGCCATGAAGGTGGAGAAGTAGTTAAATGATTAGGAGTAGTGGGATTTAATACTCCAAAAACGGCTCCAGAGTAGCCACTGGTTTGAACTTTTGTCCATCTAGAATTTTGCCAGAAATAATAGCCCGGAGTAATAGCATTTGTACCTGTTCCGGCAGAAGCAGTATTATATAAAAACATACCATCATCTCCTGGAGATGAAACGGGAACGGTAATATTATCTGTTGCTCCACTTAAAGAAACTTTTGGTAACATTACTCCTTTATTTGTAGAAGATACATGCAAGATGGCTGATGAATTTGGTGATGATGTTCCAATACCAACATTTCCATTATTTGTAATACGCATTTTTTCTGTAAGAGTTGTAGATCCATCAGGAATAGTCCAGAATGAAAGAGCAGTAGGTAAATCTGATGCAGATGATGCGGCGGCATCTCTCATTGTTTGTATTCTTGCCTGTGCAGTGCTGGTATAACTATCTCCAAAGTCCAGATTAGTCATGATATCATTGATGTTAGGTTTTTGTACGGTACTTCTAAACAAAACATTAACCGGATTAGCCGCAGTATTGTTCCTTACTTCTAAATCATAGTTTGTAAGATTTGTGGAAATGGAGTTAATACCCACTTTTCCATTAAACATTCCTGCTAAATCACCACCGTTTCCATAAACACCAAAAGTGATATTATTAGAATTATGATATCCTAAATAACCAGTAGCATTAGTATATGCGATATTATTTACATTTCCGGTAACTGCGGCAAATGCTGATGAACTTGAACCGCTTGTATGTTGTCCTCTAATAGCATCTACGGAAGAGTTACTTGACAAAACATCTAAGTAATAAGAACCGGGTGAAGATGTATTTATACCTACTCTGCCTAAATTTGTAATACGCATTCTTTCAGAATTATTTGTCTTAAAAACTAAATCTACATTATCAATGGTGCCAATAAAATGAGTACCGGGTGTGGTGCCAGAATTGCCTAATGTAAGCCATGCATCTGAAGGAGTACCTGTTACTAATAATCTGACCCATTTACTTCCATCCCAATAATAGTAACCAGCAGGGGTTAATCCGCCTGAACCATTATTGTAAACTAAAAGGGAAGCGACAGGAGAAGGTATAGTGGCCACATCAGTTGCAGAAGTAAGAGCAACACGAGGGATAAGCAAACCTTTGTTAGTAAAATCAATATCTAAGCCGGCAGAAGCATTTGGCGGAGTGCCAGTTGCGTTGATACCAATGTTTTGTGCTTGAAATGTGGTAATTGCAAGCGTGGTTGTCAATGAAAGTATAAGTAATTGCTTTTTCATAGTTTTAATATTTTTTGCAAAAGTAAGAAAAATATCAGATACTTTATATAAAATTGAAATGAATAATTATCTTCATTAAGAGAAACATTAAGATATTGGATATTAAAAATATTTAAAAATACTAAAATAGTTTTGTGGGTTCAAAAATTGTCTGTAAATTTGCGAAACTTTTTTAAGAAAATGGCAAAAGTATTAACAAAAGAAAAAACAAAAAAAACTTCTAAAAAAAACGGTGCAACTCAATCTTCAAAACTTAAAGAAAAAAAAGAAGAAGAGTTATCACAAATTCAAGAACAAAAAGAAAGTAAAGAAAAAAAATCCGCATCTTTTTTTGAAGAAATTAAAAAAAGTCCAAAAGTTCTTTTGAGGGAACCGAAAGAAATAAAAGAGTTGTATCCGTATCAAAAAGAGGCGGTAGAAAAGATTTTCAAGAAATTAGAAGAGATGCCTCCTAATGCCAACTTATTATTTCAACTTCCTACAGGTGGCGGAAAAACAATTATTTTTTCAGAAATTGCTAAACGATATATTCAAAAGTATAAGCGTAAGGTTTTAATACTTACTCATCGTATAGAATTGAGTCAGCAAACATCAGAAGTATTGAATTATATAGGTATTTCTAATAAAGTCATTAATTCAGAAGTAAAACAATTACCCAATCAAACACCATATCAATGCTTTACAGCATTAGTTGAAACATTAAATAATCGATTACAGGAAAATGAAGAGTTTTTAGAAGATATAGGATTAGTAATAGTAGATGAAGCTCACAATAATTCATTTAGAAAAATTTTTCATTATTTCAAAGATGTAAATATATTAGGTGTAACGGCTACACCTTTAAGTAGTAATAAGAAATTGCCCTTGTATCAAATATACAATGATTTAATTGTGGGAGAAAGTATTAAGTCATTAATTGAAAAAGGATATTTGTGTGATGCAGATACTTATACTTATGAAGTGAATTTAAGTTCTTTACGAATTGGCTCAAATGGAGAGTTTACGGTTAGTTCGCATGAACAATTGTATACTCAATCTGTGATGTTGAATAAATTGGTTCAGGCCTACGAGGAAAGAGCACTCAATACAAAGACATTGATATTTAATGCAGGAATCTTAACGAGCAAAGCAGTGTATGAAGCATTTGCCAAAAAAGGTTATCCTATCAAGCATTTAGATAGTACATTTAGTGATAGAGAAAGAGCAGAAGTTTTAGAGTGGTTTAGAAATACGCCAAATGGTATATTGACTTCTGTAAGTATTCTTACGCAGGGATTTGATGAGCCCGCAGTGGAAAGCATTATTCTTAACAGAGCCACACGCTCATTGACATTATATCATCAGATGATTGGAAGAGGAAGCCGCGTATGGAAAAATAAAAAAAGATTTCAAATTATTGATCTTGGAAATAATTTGAGAAGATTTGGATACTGGCAAACAGAAATTGATTGGAGACATGTATTTCGTGAGCCCCACTTGTATCTTGAAAACAGATACAAAGATAACTGGGATTACGAAATGGATTTCAATTACGAACTACCACCAGAAGTTAGAGAAAGATTTATCAATTCGTCTTATGAAGCATTTTCAGTAAAAGATAAATATCAGGAGTATATTAAAAAGGGTATAAAGCCATCTGTTGTATTAGAAGAATCTTTACATGATCATTACGAACGAATTATTGGAAATGCCTCTGAAAAAGAAGAAGCAATGGAATTATTTGAACTATTAAAGGATGAAATTAAACATCGTTTGAAACAATATTGTAAATGTATCAATGCAACGGATAATTATTATTTGTGGCAGTATCAGCAATATGTAACTAAGTTGAGAAAAATGATCAATAATCATTACGATGTTTAATTTAAAAAAGGCGTATAGGTTTATAGAATTAATTGCTATTTTTTTTGCTGTTTTATCAATCATACTTTTGTTTATTAATAATTTTTTCAGCGTGTTCTTTGCGGGAATTAGTGCTGTTATTTCCTCAATAGGAATGATGATTTATTTGAACAAAGCAAGGGAGTTAGACTTTTCTAAATTATTATTTTATTCATTATTAATTTCATCAGTTCCTTTGCTAATAGTATTTTTTAAATTATTGAAATTTTAGAAATTTTGGTGTTTAATTTATGATTGTTGCAAAAAAGTTATCTTTGTATTTAAGTTTAATAAGATTTAGTCATACAGTTTTTGCAATGCCATTTGCAATGTTAGGCACAGCCATTGCATATTTAGAAAGACCTGAAAATTTTACATTAGAAAAATTTATTTATATTGTATTATGTATGGTTTTTGCAAGAACAAGTGCAATGGCGTTTAACAGATATTTAGATAAAGATATAGATGCTTTAAATCCACGCACAAAAAATAGAGAAATTCCTGCAGGAAAAGTAAAGCCATTCGAAGCAATGTTATTGACAATAATGAGTTCGGGTTTATTTGTGCTTTTTTCATATTTGATAAATCCCTTATGTTTTTATTTATCTCCTGTTGCATTGTTAGTTATATTAGGATATAGTTATACCAAGCGATTTACATGGTTGTGTCATGTTTTTTTAGGATTAGGATTATCTTTTGCTCCTGTTGGTGCGTATATTGCTATTACAGGCGAGATTAATTTAATATCAGTATTGTTAGGTATAGCAGTATTGTTATGGGTAAGTGGCTTTGATATTATTTATGCATTGCAAGATGAAGAATTTGATAAAGAACATCACTTGTTTTCTGTTCCGTCTTTTTTTGGTAGAAAAACCGCCATTTACATTTCAAGGTTTTTACATTTAATCAGTGTAATAATTTTATTCATTGTTTATTTTTTATTTCCCTTTGGTATTTTGTATATGATTGGTTGGGTAATATTTTGTGTGTTTTTATTGTATGAGCATTATTTGGTTACACCAAAAGATATAAGTAAAATTCCTTTTGCTTTTGGGATATTAAATGGCTGGGCTGGCCTTGTTTTTGGCTTGTTTGGAATAATTGATGTTTTGATAAAATAATTATTATAAATGTATAAGAAAATAATTCTGTATTTTTGTTTGCCATAATTTTTAGATATGAAATATAAAATAGATATTTTTTTATGGGTGGGGATATTACTGTTTGCATTTAATTCCTGTAAAATTTTACGCCCTAATTTGATGCTTACAACACCACCTAATTACAAATATGCAGATTTGAATGATAGTTTAGCAAAATTATCATACATCATTGCCCCTAACGATATAGTTACTTTTCAGGTTTTTACTAATGATGGATTTAAAATGATTGATGTTATTAATAATGCTCAGGCAAGTTTTTTTGTAAAAGCAGAAGCAACTGTAGAACAAGATGGCACCATGAAAATGCCTATGATTGGAAGAGTAAAAATTGCAGGATTAACTATTGCTGAAGCTGAGAAAAAATTAGAAGAACTTTTTTCAGAGTATTATATAAAACCTTTTGTAAGATTATCTGTTAGCAATAAAAGAGTCATTGTATTTCCTGGAAATAATGCGGTAGCAAAAGTTATTCCTTTACAAAACAATAATACTACAGTATTAGAAGCCATCGCAATGGCTGGTGGTATTCCAGAAGATGGCAAAGCATATAAAGTAAAGCTTATTCGGACACTTCCTGATGGAAAGTCATTGGTTTATTTGTTAGATTTATCAACAATTGATGGGCTTTCACAAGGACAAACCACAGTTTTAGCCAATGATATTATTTATGTAGAACCAAGATACAGACCGCTTCAAGCATTTGTTAGAGATATTTCTCCTATAGCTTCTTTACTTTTAAGCACGCTTGTATTTTTAAGAGTTTACAAATCATTTTAATTCAATATGATTATTTCAAATGTAGAAAATACAGATTACCTATCCTATAAAAAAAGATTGGAAAGTTTTAGTAATAATCTTGATTTTGGATTATTAGTAGATATTATTTTAAAATTAAAATGGTGGTATGTATTGTTTTTTGGAATATCTTTTATTTCTGTTTTTCTTTATTTAAGATATAGCGAAAGAATTTATCAATCTCAAAGTGTTATACAAATTGTTAGTAATGATGCTAATTCTATTTTACAACTTAATCCAGTGAATAATGAAGGTAATAACAAAGTATCAGAAGCCATTGAACAAATTCGTTCAAAAACTTTTTTAGAAAGAATTGTTGATGCTTTAAATTTACAAATTTCATATTATAATGAAGGTACATTCAAAAATCACGAGTTATACAAAAACTCTCCTTACTTTGTAGATTTTAATATTAAAAATGATGGTATTTATGGAAAAAAAATATACGTTGAGTGGGATGATAATTTAAGGTCTGGAGAGATATTAATTGAATTTTCAGAAAATAATTTCACTAAAATAAAATTTCAACCGAATACATGGATAAAACACGAGTGGTTAGATTTTAATATTCATCTTAATGAAAAAAAAGATTTAGAAAGTATAAAATATGATCTGCAAAAGAATCAAAAAACATTTTTTGTCATTCAATCAAAAGATGGGGTAGCTTCTTATCTTCAAAAAAAATTAGAAGTAAAACCACTCAATGATTTGGCACAAACCATCTCTATTTCTATTAAAGATGTTAATCCTCAAAAGACAGCCGATATCGTAAATACAATTGCAGAAGAGTATCTAAAATACGATGTTGAGAGAAAAAGTGAGAGTTCAAAAAACATTTTAAATTTTATCAATGCTCAATTAAGTATTGTTTATGAAGAATTAAAAAATTCAGAAACTAAATTAAATGAATTTAAAAAACAAAAAAATATCGTTTCTACTAATGAACATTCTGCATTAAATACTTCACAATCTCAATTATACTCTTCTGTTCAGGAACAATTACTTCAAATAGAATTAAATGAAAAACTACTGGATGAAATTTTAAATAATATCCAAACACAAAAAAATATTGACCTCTATCAACTTATATCATTAGCAAGTGGCACTTCTTATGAAGAAAGTATAAAAAACATTACCAGTAATATTCAAAAATTATTATTAGAAAAAGAAAATTTATTGTATCAGGTTACTCCAAATTCTGAACAAATAAAGATATTGAACTATCAAATAGAAAATCAAAAGAAGATGTTAATAGAAACACTTTATGCACTTAAACAAAAATACAGAACTCAATATAAAAATTTACTGGAACGAAAAAATGAGGTTAAAACAGAAGTATATCCAAACAGCGAAGATGATATTGAATTAACTCGTTTAACCCGCATACATTCTATCAATGAAAAATATTATACACTTTTGCTTGAGAAAAAAACTGAATACTCCATTTCCAAGGCAGGATTTGTTTCTCAAAACATTATTCTTGAAAAATCTTACAATGCACAATTTGTTTCTCCAAGCAAAAAGAGTTCAATTACATTAGGCACGTTATCTGCTTTTCTTTTGTCGTTTTTACTCGTTTTTTTCAAATACATTAGTAATGATACCATTTACTCTCTTACCAATATCACAAAAGCTACTAATGCAAATGTTAGTATTCTTGGTATTGTGCCAAAGTATACAAAGAAATTAGAAGTATCACAATTAGTTGTAGATAAAAATACTAAATCAATTATCGCTGAATCTTTCAGAAGCATTCGTTCTAATTTACAATTTATTGATAATTCACCTTCACCTAAAATTATTGCTCTTACTTCCACTATTTCTGGTGAAGGAAAAACTTTTGTTGCAGTTAATCTTGCTGGTATTTTGGAATTTGCAGGAAAAAAAGTTATCATTTTAGACCTTGATATGAGAAAACCAAAGGTAGATAAAGGGTTTCAACTTAGTAATGAAAAAGGAATGAGTACATTATTGTCGGGTATAAATACACTTGATGAATGTATTCAACAAGGACCATTACCTAACTTGAAAGTAATCACCGCCGGACCTTTACCTCCAAACCCTTCTGAACTGATTCTTTCACCCAAAATGTTTGAGATATTAGATCAATTAAAAACTATGTTTGATTATGTTATTGTAGACAATCCGCCTATTGGATTAGTGTCAGATGCAACTCCTATTTTACAAAAAGCAGATATTCCAATTTATGTGTTTCGTGCTAACTATTCTAAAAATAATTTTGTTCAAATTTATGATCGTTTAAAAAATGAAAATAAAATTACAAAACTATCGGTGATATTAAATGGTGTTGAAATTAATAAAAAAACTTATGGTTACAACTATGGCTATGGTTACGGCTATGGCTATGGTTATGTATATGGAAAACAAAGTAACTATTATGTGGATTAAATTCTGTTATTATGAAAATTATTGAAACTCCTCTTAAAGGTTTATATGTTATTGAGCCAAAAGTATTCAAAGATGAACGGGGCTATTTTTATGAATCATACAATCAAAAAATGTTTCAAAATGCAGGCATCACAGATATTTTTGTTCAAGATAATCAATCCCTGTCACAAAAAAATGTAGTGCGTGGATTACACTTTCAATCGCCTCCTTATGCACAGGCAAAATTAGTAAGAGTCATTAAAGGAGCGGTGTTAGATGTAGTTGTAGACATTCGCAAAAATTCGCAAACTTATGGAAAACACTATGCTATTGAATTAACAGAAGAAAATTTTTTAATGCTTTATGTTCCTGTTGGCTTTGCTCACGGTTTTGCTACATTGGAAGACAACACGATTTTTGCTTATAAATGTTCAAATTTTTACAATAAAGAATCTGAAGATACTATTCTCTGGAATGACCCCGACTTGAATATAAATTGGAATGTTCAAAATCCTGTTCTTTCTGAAAAGGATAAAAATGGAAAACTTTTCTGTGATTTTATTTCACCATTCTAAATTAATTTATGAAAAATATATCACCCGATATTTTTTTTACTTTTTATATCATTGGTATTTTTGTGGTATCACTGGTTCTTTATAGATTATTTATTTTTTTCTCTCATTCATTTGGTGTCAGAGAATATCAAAAGTTAGAAATTAAACGTTGGAATCCAAACTATAAACCTTCTGTTGGTGGTTTTGTCTTTTACATCATTTATCTTTTTACAATGATTTTTTCTACTATAGTTTTTGGAATTTCTTCTGATGAAAAAATTAAAGTAATTGGATTGTGGGGAACACCCACCATTGCTTTTTTTATGGGCTTTGCTGATGATACATTTAATACTCAACCTCTTGTAAAATTTATTTCTCAAGTATCCTGTGCATTAGTTCTTATTCTTTCAGGTATTCAAATTCATTTATTTGAAAATGATTTACTCAATTTATTTCTAACTATTTTTTGGACAGTTGGAATGATGAATAGCATCAATATGTTAGACAATATGGATGGTATTTCGGCAAGCATAGGTTTATATATTATTTGGTTTGTGCTAATCGTATTGTATAATTTAAATGTCAATATCTTTTCAATCCAATTTCTTATTCTGTCAGGTATTAGTATCAGTTTACTTGCTTTTTTATTTTTTAATTTTTATCCTTCAAAGATATTTATGGGCGATACAGGAAGTCAGTTTCTTGGACTGATTCTTGCTTATGCAGGCATTGAATTTATATGGAATATTCAAACTCCAATCAATGTATCTGTTCATACTGTTCTTTATCACTTTTTGATCATTGCTCTGGTGTTTATTATTCCTCTTTCAGATACTACTACTGTTACTATCAATCGTATTCTTGCTGGCAGTTCTCCTATGGTAGGTGGAAAAGATCATACTACGCACTTTCTCTGTAAAAGAGGATTAAGCGAAAGAATGGTTTTTTATTTATTTGCTATTATTTCTTTTGTTTCTCTTTTCCTTGCTTATCAATTAATTTTTAATTATTCAAACATCATCTTTTACATCAGTATTTTGATAGCAGTTATTTTTTTCTTATCTTTGTATCTAAATACAAAACTTTTCTGGTCTGAAAAAAAATAATAAAAATTATTTACTGTATTTTATCAAGCATTATCCTGCTTATGTAGTAGTTTTATTATTTATTATTTTTACTTTAAGTTGGATTATTTATTCAATATCAGATCAAAAAATTGAAGATTACCCATCTTATTTTAATTCAAATTTAGCCATTTATGGTAAAGGATTACCCAAAAAAATGCATTTCTGTAATGACACTTTACCTCTTGATAATGTAGAAGTCAAAAATTCTATTCAAAAGGAGTTTTATGAAAGCGGTTTATTAAAAAACAAATCTTCAATTTTACTTTTGTTTTCAAGATGTGAAAGATGGTTTCCATTTATTGAGCCAATTCTTAAAAAACACAATTTGCCTGATGATATTAAATACATTGCAGTTATTGAAAGTCATTTGAGTAATACATCTTCTCCAATGGGAGCAAAAGGATTTTGGCAATTACTTCCTCAAACTGCTCAAACTTTTGGATTAGAAGTAAATGATTATATTGATCAAAGATTAGATGTAGAACTTTCTACAAATGCCGCCTGCCGTTATTTGAAATATGCTTATAGTGAATTAAAAAACTGGACACTTGTTGCCGCCGCATATAATTATGGTATCAATGGCATTAAATTTCAATTAGAAAAACAAAATGTTTCGTCCTATCATCAATTAAAACTAAATAAAGAAACAAAAGAATTTGTATACAGAATAATTGCATATAAAACATTACTTACTTATCCCGAACACTTTGGAATTAAAAGAAAAATTTTTATCAGAAATAAAATTCAATTTCGTAACATTACCATAGATTCAACGATTACAAATATCGCTTATTTATCTAAACATTTCAATTGTCCAACTCTTGTTTTAAAAGCATTTAATGCATGGTTACTTGGAAACTCTCTTCCAAATCCTGAAAAAAAATCTTATACCTTTAAAATACCCGTTAATACAAAAGCGGATTATTCTGCATACATAGCAGATTTATTGGGATATTCCTATAATGAAATTAATTCTTCTGTTGAAAATATTAGCACATCTGTATTAGATTCTGCAAATTTGCAAAATCAAATAAAAACCAATAAGAATATCTCTAAGTAATATATGGAATCTCTTATAGAAAACACTGTTGAAACAAAAGAAGAAATTGAAATCATCAATGCACGAGAACACAATCTTAAAAATGTATCTCTTACTATTCCGCGTAATAATCTTGTGGTTTTTACAGGATTAAGTGGTAGCGGCAAGTCATCACTTGCATTTGATACTATTTATGCCGAAGCTCAAAGAAGATTTTTAGAAACACTTTCTGCTTATGCCCGTCAATTTATGGGCGAAATGGAAAGACCAGATGTAGATAAAATTAATGGCTTAAGTCCTTCCATTTCTATTGAACAAAAAACAGTAAGTAAAAATCCACGAAGCACCGTAGGCACAATAACAGAAATATATGATTTTTTGCGATTACTCTATGCTCGTGTGGCAGATGCTTATTCACCTCTTACAGGAAAAAAACTCATTCAATATTCTTCTGACCAAATTTTTGATTTAATTCAAAAAACATATCTCCATAAAAATATACTGCTACTTGCTCCTCTTGTATATGGAAGAAAGGGTGAATACAATGATTTATTTCGTCAATTATTAAAAAAGGGTTTTACACGCTGCCGTATTGATGGAAAAATAAAGGAACTAAATGATAAATTAAAATTAGTAAGAAATAAAGTTCATAACATTGAACTTATTGTTGATGAATTAGAAATCAATATTGATAATATACAACGGTTACAAAATTCGCTGCAAACAGCGATACAATTAGGTGAAAACAAAATAATGATTTTAGATGCTGAAAATACAGATGAAACGCCAATCTTATACTCCCTCAATTTGTATGACCCTGATACACAAACATCATTAGAAGATCCTTCGCCCAATACTTTTTCTTTTAATTCGCCTTATGGATGGTGTCCAGAATGTAAAGGTATTGGCACAAAAAACTCTCTTGATTATGAATTGCTTATTAAAAACTCCGATAAACCTTTATTCAATGCTATTGATAAGCAATTATTATTAGTTTCTATTACAGAAAAAAGATTTGTTTTTCTTGTAGATGCAGTTATAGATAAATTTCAAAAAAAATACAATTTAGAAATTGATACACAAGATTTTTTAGCAACCCCTTTCAAAGAGTTAACTAAAAACATTGATCAAAAAATTTTAAATGAAATTTTATTTCATATTGTAAATAACCTCATTTATGGTGAGTTTGGATTTACTTTGTTTGATATTTTAGAAAATGAAAAATCTAAGTTTGAATACTCTGTAAAATTTTTTAGAGTAAAAGAACATTTTTTCAAAACCCGACTCATTAAAAATGTTCCTTGTAATGTTTGCGAGGGCAAAAGATTATCCAAACAAGCCCTTTACTTCAAAATAAATAATCTAACCATTGCAGACCTTGGCGAATTTTCTATTCAGCAACTATATGATTGGCTTAAAAATCTTTCTATTCCTGAAACTGATTCCAAAAAATTAGTTCAAGAAGAAATTCTCAAAGAACTTTTACCCCGCGTTGAATTTTTATTAGAAGTTGGTTTAAATTATCTTACATTGAATTTGCCCGCTTTTGCTTTAAGTGGCGGCGAAGCCCAAAGAATCAGATTAGCAACCCAACTTGGATCGCAATTAACCAATGTCCTGTATATTCTTGATGAACCAAGCATCGGTTTGCATCAAAGAGATAATCACAGATTGATAAATGCACTCAAAAAATTAAGAGATCAAAACAACTCTGTCATTGTTGTAGAACACGATAAAGAAATGATTCTTGAAAGCGATTATATTGTTGATATTGGCCCTGGTGCTGGCAAGCACGGCGGACATATTGTATTTGCAGGTTCTCCAAATGAATTATTGAAAACAAATACTATCACTGCTCAATATCTGAATAATCAAAAACAAATTTATTCTCCCTCTCAAATAAGACAAGGTAATGGAAAATTCTTAACTATCAAAGGATGTAAAGGTAACTACTTAAAAAATATCAATGTATCTTTTCCATTAGGAAAATTTATTTGTGTAACAGGTGTCAGCGGAAGTGGAAAATCTACTTTAATAATGGAAACCTTACTTCCTGCGGCCAAACAAAAATTAGAATATGTTGTTGAAAATCCACCACTTCCTTATGATTCAATAGAAGGCATTGAAAATATTGATAGAATTATTGAAATAGATCAATCGCCTATTGGACGCACACCACGCAGTAATCCTGCTACTTATACAGGTGTATTTGATGAAATTAGAAAACTTTTTGCAGAAACTCCAGAGTCAAAAATTCGTGGTTACAAGCAAGGTAGATTTTCTTTTAATGTAAAAGGTGGTAGATGTGAAGAATGTGGAGGTGCTGGTCAAAAGGTTTTAGAAATGTTGTTTTTGCCCGATGTTTATATTACTTGTCCTGCCTGTCAGGGTAAAAGGTATAACAGAGAAACATTGCAAGTAAAATACAAAGGAAAAAACATCAACGATGTTTTAAATATGACTATTGAAGATGCTTGTGTATTCTTTGAAAATCATCCTAAAATACTGAAGAAATTAAAGATAATTAATGAAATTGGCCTTGGATATATTCAATTAGGACAATCTTCTCTTACACTCAGTGGTGGTGAAGCACAACGAATAAAACTCGCTTCTGAACTCTATAAAAGAGATACTGGAAAAACACTTTATATTTTAGATGAACCTACAACAGGACTCCATTTTGAAGACATCAATAAATTGTTATTAGTTTTACATAAATTGGTAGACAATGGAAATACAGTAATAGTAATTGAACATAATATGGATGTGATTAAAACCGCAGATCACATTATAGATTTAGGACCAGAAGGCGGAAAAGAAGGAGGGAAAATTCTTTTTGAAGGCATTCCCGAAGAAATGATAAAACTCAAATCAAACGAAACTGCAAAGTTTTTAAGAATGGAATTATTGAAATAATGGTTATACCACTATTTGTATTAAAACTAGTGAAATTCTTGCTTATCAAAATAATTAAGTTTGAAATTGATTCTTCGTTATTTAGAATAAATATAAATAATCATTTTTCCTAAAAAAACCTAAAATTTTTTTGTTTGATAAAACATAAATACAATATATTTGCCCCCACTAAAAATTTTCTGTGGATCTTCATCAGAATCACTCATCACAAAAAAACATTGCTACACCTGTAATTAGCAAGCATTTTACAAGTCAAAATAATTCTAATTTATTTAATGTATTATCAAATCTCTGCTTTATGAATTTCAACAAATTTATTGCAACAATTTTAGTTGTACTTTCTCAACTTGCATTTTCTCAAAATGCAGACAACGGAGCAAAACTGTTCAAGCAAAACTGTGCTGTTTGTCACGCTTCTCATACTGATCAAAAATTAACAGGGCCAGGATTAAAAGGTATATTTGATCGTGTGCCAAAACCTGCTGATGAATGGCTTATCAAATGGATTTTAAATAATGAAAAACTCATCAAATCTGGAGATGCTTACGCTAACAAAGTTTATAATGAAAATAATAAGGCCGCAATGACCGTTTTTGAAGGGCAACTTTCCGAAAATGATGTAAAAGATATTTTAGCATTCTTAAAAGCTCCTCCACCTGCTGCTAAAAATGCCCCTGTTGCTCAAGCGGCATCTAATCAACCTACAACAACAGAAACGAAATCTTCCAAAGGTAGCAACTATTTACTTATCTTTTTAGTTATTTTCGTTTTAGCGGTGCTTTTTATTTCATTAAGAAATGTTCAAATTGCTTTAAGAAATGTTGTTAATGTAAAAACAGGAAAACCAATTTATGAACCTAAACCTCTTAAAGATGAAATTTATGAATGGTTGGTAAAAAATAACAGATTTGTTTTTGTTGTTTCGGTAATTTTAGTATTTATGGGAATGAAATCTTGCTGGGACTCATTATTCAAAGTTGGTGTATATTATGACTGGAAAACTCAAAAGGGCTACAAACCAGAACAGCCAATAAAATTTTCTCATAAAATACACGCTGGCGATAATGAAATAGCTTGTCAATATTGCCACAATAGTGTTGAAAAATCAAGACATTCTGGAATACCAACAGTTAATGTTTGTATGAATTGCCATAAAGGTATTCAAGAAGGACCAAATACAGGCAAAACTGAAATTGCCAAAATCTACGCTGCTGCTGGATATGATCCTTCTACAGGCAAATACGATCCTGCTAAAGCAAATCCAATTCGCTGGATTAAAGTTTACAATCTCCCTGACCATGTTTATTTTAGCCATCAGCAACATGTGGTTGTAGGAAAATTAGATTGCGAAAAGTGTCATGGTAATGTAAAAGAAATGGATGTGGTTGAACAAAAAAATCCATTAACAATGAAATGGTGTATCAATTGCCACAGAGAAACAGAAGTGCAAATGGCAGGAAATCCTTATTACGATCGTCTACACGCATATTTGAAAGAAAAATATAAAGGAAAAAGAGATGTGAAATTTACAGTAGATAAAATTGGCGGGCTTGAATGCGGCAAATGCCACTATTAAACAAAAAAATTATGACTATGGCAAACAATAATAATAAACCAAAAAAATACTGGAGAGGTCTCCCTGAATTGTATCAAAGTGAAGAGTTTTTGAAGAATGCAGAAAATGAATTTGCAGAAGAATTACCTATTGGTGAAAATGATAGCGAATCATTGAAAACCACTCGCAGGGATTTCTTAAAATTAATGGGGTTTAGCACTGCTGCAGTGGCATTAGCATCTTGCGAAGCTCCTGTTAATCGTGTTGTTCCTTATGTTGTAAAACCAGAAGAAATTATTCCGGGTGTTCCTAACTATTATGCTTCTACATTTTATGATGGTCATGATTATGCTTCAATTTTGGTTAAAACAAGAGAAGGAAGACCTATTAAAGTAGACGGAAATGAATTATCTTCAATCAATAAAGGAAAGTCAACTGCACGTGTTCAGGCATCTGTACTTGGATTGTATGATGGTGCTCGTTTAACCGCTCCTTTAATAAATGGCAAAAGTGCTACATGGAAAGAAATTGATGTTCAAATCAAAAAATTACTTTCAGAAGGTTCTGTTCGTTTGCTTACTTCTACTGTAATTAGTCCATCACTTAAAGCGCTTATCAATGAATTATCTTCAACAGTAAGTGATTTTAAACATGTTGTATGGGATGAAGTTTCTTATTCTGCTATTCGTTCTGCTCATCAAAAATTAATTGGAAAATCTATTATACCAGAATATCATTTTGATAAAGCAAAAGTTATTGTAGGTGTTGCTTGTGACTTTTTAGGCACATGGTTAAATCCAGTAGAATTTTCAAGAGAATACGCATTAAACAGAAAAATTTCAAAGAAAGCACCTGAAATGAGTCGACATTTTCATTTTGAATCAAATATGTCTTTAACAGGTGCAAATGCCGATTACAGATACATGGTTAAACCATCTGAATTTGGAAAAGTTTTAGTCGCAATCTATAATAAAATTGCTGAAAAAGTTGGTGCTTCAAAATTAGCAGATGCTCAAATTACAGATAAAAATATCCTTTCTGCAATAGATAAAGTATCTAATGAATTGCTTGCTAATAAAGGACAATCATTAATAGTTTGTGGTGTAAATGATGAGAATTTACATGCATTAACTATAGGCATCAATCAACTTCTTGAAAATTATGGAAAAACTGTTGATACAAGTATTACATATAACTTAAAATCTGGTAGTGATGCTGATTTTCTTGCATTAGTAGATGAAATGAAAGCTGGTAAAGTAAAAACTTTAATTACTTACCAGGTTAATCCAGTTTATTCTGCTCCTGCTTTTACAAATTTTGCTGATGCATATAATAAAGTAAATAATAAAATTCATGCTTCTAATTATTTAGATGAAACTGCTCAAAAAGCAAATATCGTATTAGCTAATCATCACTATTTAGAATCATGGGGAGACGCTAATCCAAAAACTGGAATTTATACATTACAGCAACCTGCCATTCGCCCAGTATTTTCTCAACCAAAATATGAAGGTACTCGCCAATTTGAAGACAATCTTTTAATCTGGTTGAATAAGTCTGAAGATTATTACACTTATATCCGCAATTATTGGAAAAATAATATCTTTACTTTACAAAATAAGGATGCTGATTTTGAAACATTCTGGGTAAATTCTTTACATGATGGTGTATTTGAAACATCAAGTACCCCTGTTCTTTTTGAAGAAACTAAAAAAGCTAATAAAAATCAAAAATCAGAACAAAAAGAAGAAACTTCCGTTCCAAAAGTTGATATAAGCGAATTTGCAGGTAAAGCATTACAAGCAAAATCTGCTGATTTTGAATTATTTATTTACGAAAAAGTAGGAATGGGTAATGGTAATCAAAGCAACAACCCATGGTTAATGGAACTTCCTGATCCTATTTCTAAAGCTGTTTGGGACAATTACATTACCGTTGCTCTTGAAGACATGGACAAATTCGGTTTTGATAAAATGCTTCGTCAAGATAAAGACGGAAGCATTGCTACAATAACACTTAATGGTATTACTGTAGAAGTTCCTGTTTTACCACAACCCGGTCAAAAACCTGGAACTATTGGACTTGCATTAGGTTATGGTAGAAACGCCTCATCCCTTAAAGTAGCAAATAATGTGGGTGTAAATGCTTATCCATTTATTCAAAATAATGATGGTCATTTTGTAACAGTAGCAAGTGGTGTAAAAATTACAAATACTGGAAAAACACATGAATTTTCTCAAAATCAATTGCAACACACTGTAATGGGTAGAGAAGAGTGGATTTTAAGAGAAGCATCTCTGCCTGAATTCAAAGAAAAAGATAAAGAAGCATTTAATCCTTTAGTAGCGCTTCATACTGCAGAAGGCAAGAAACCTGTAACTGAAGTAGATTTATGGGATCAGCATCCAAGACCTAATCATAAATGGGGAATGACCATTGATATGAATGCTTGTATTGGCTGTTCCGCCTGTGTGGTTGCATGCTCAGTAGAAAATAATGTTCATGTAGTAGGTAAAGAAGAAGTAAGAAAGTCAAGAGATATGTTCTGGTTAAGAATAGACCGCTACTATTCATCAGACATGACTCGTAAAAAAGCAGAAGAAGAACATATTGGCTATAAAGAAATGAATCTTGAAATGGAGTTTCCTTCTGCCAATCCAAAAGTTACTTTTCAACCTATCATGTGTCAGCATTGTAACCACGCTCCATGCGAAACGGTTTGTCCTGTATTAGCTACTTCACATAGTAATGAAGGGTTGAATCAAATGACATACAATCGTTGTGTTGGAACTCGTTATTGTGCTAATAACTGTCCATTCAAAGTTCGTAGATTTAACTGGTTTAATTATGCAGAAAACTGGAGATTTAAAGATGTAAATCCTGCTGCACAAGAATTAAGTCGTATGGTATTAAATCCAGATGTAGTAGTAAGAAGTCGTGGGGTTATTGAAAAATGCTCTATGTGCCAACAAAGAATACAAGCAGGTAAATTACAAGCTAAAAAAGAAGGAAGAAAATTACAGGATAAAGATATTCAAACAGCTTGTCAACAGGCATGTCCAACCAATGCTATTATTTTCGGAGATTTAAATGACGAAAATTCAGAAGTAAATGCATGGAGACAAAATGAAAGAAATTATTTATTGTTAGAAGAATTAGGTATTAGACCAACAGTTTCATATTTAATGAAAGTCAGAAATGTTGATGAGCCATTATTAGATTGGAATGAAGAGCTTTGGTTGGAGAAAAAAGAAGAAAAATCTGAACACAAAGAAGAAACTCAACATAGTTAATGGATAATTTAAAAAAATAAAAATATGCACGCAGAATCAGAAATAAGAACGCCGCTCATATTAGGCAATAAAACTTACAAACAAATTACAGACGATATAATAGCACCTATTGAAGGTAAAACAAGCAAATGGTGGTATTTCCTTTTTACAGTATCTTTATTAACAGCTTTGTGGGGAATATCAGTTATCGCTTATACAATTGGAGAAGGTATAGGTACATGGGGTTCTAACAACTCTGTTGACTGGGCATGGGATATTACCAACTTCGTATGGTGGATTGGAATTGGACACGCAGGAACACTTATTTCTGCCGTGTTATTACTTTTTAGACAAAAATGGAGAATGGCTATTAGCCGTGCCGCAGAAGCAATGACCATCTTTGCAGTAATTAATGCGGGTTTATATGTATCACTACATACAGGTCGTCCTTGGTTAGATTATTGGTTATTTCCATTACCTAATCAATTTGGTTCATTATGGCCAAACTTTAACTCTCCATTATTGTGGGATGTGTTTGCTGTATCAACCTATATGACTGTATCTATTGTGTTTTGGTATATTGGTTTAATACCAGATTTTGCTACCATCAGAGACAGAATGGTTCACAAAGGTTGGAAAAAGTTTTATAGCATATTAAGTTTTGGATGGGGTGGTCGTGCAAAGCACTGGCAAAGATTTGAAGAAGTGGCATTAGTTTTAGCAGGATTATCTACACCTCTTGTGTTTTCCGTGCACTCAATTGTATCATTTGACTTTGCTACTTCTATATTACCCGGATGGCACACTACAATATTCCCCCCCTACTTCGTTTCTGGTGCAGTTTTTTCAGGATTTGCAATGGTATTAACACTTATGTTAGTGATTAGAAAGGCCTACAAACTTGAACAATATCTTACTATCAAACACATAGAATATATGAATATCTTGATTATTGTAACAGGTTCAATAGTGGGTGTTGCGTATCTTACAGAATTATTTATGGCTTGGTATAGTGGGGTAGAATTTGAACAGTACGCATTCTTAAACAGAGCTACAGGTCCTATGGCATGGAGTTATTGGACGATGATGACTTGCAATGTTATTTCTCCACAATTATTTTGGTTTAAAAAGGTAAGAACATCATTACTTGCAACATTTATTTTATCAATTGTTGTAAACATTGGTATGTGGTTTGAAAGATTTGTAATTATTGTTCCTACACTTTGCAGAACATTTTTACCTTCTTCTTGGGCTACTTATGTTCCATCATTTGTAGATATTGGAATGTATATTGGTACAATTGGATTTTTCGGAGTATTATTTTTATTATTCTCTCGTTATTTCCCTGTAATTGCTATTGCAGAAACAAAAACAATACTAAAAAGTTCTGGTGAAAGATTTAAAAAATTGGCATCAGAATTAAAACATCATAATGTTGAACAACACTAAAAATTTTATCTATGTTGAAAAAGAATAAAATACATATCATTTTTGGAGATGAGGAACCATTATTAAAAGCTGTAAAGCAATTAAGAGAATCAGGAATTAGAATTAAAGATGCTTTCACCCCTTTTCCAGTTCATGGATTAGATGCTGCAATGGGCTTGCCTAGAACAAGAATTGCAATTGCATCATTTATTTATGGTATTACAGGAACTTCATTAGCCACATTGATGATGTGGTATATGATGATTCATGATTGGCCAATAGATATTGGAGGAAAACCAAACTGGGCTTACTACTATAATTTGCCTGCATTTATACCAATTACATTTGAATCTACAGTATTTTGTGCTGCACACTTAATGGTACTTACTTTTTTATTATCATCATGGCTCTTACCGGGAGTACCTCCTAAAAATCCAGATCCAAGAACTACTGATGATAAATTTATGTTGTATTTAGAACTGACTGATGAACAAACTAAATTGGCTGAAGAAATTGCAAAGAAAAATGGTGCTGAAGAGGTAAATCTTAAAGGAGTATTTTATATTGAACCTAAATATTAATTTGTATGAAAAAAATCACAATACTTGGTTTTATTGGCGGAACTATACTATTGAGTTCTTGCACAAAAAAGTATGTTAATAGTCCCGGCTTTGAATACATGCCAGACATGTACAGATCGGTAGGTTTAGAGTATTACAATCCTATTATTGTAGATGGTGATACAGTATGGGGAGCAATGCTTCCTCCTGCCAATACAATTGCAAGAGGGTATAAACCATACTCTTATCCAAATACAGCAGAAGGATATGAATTAGCAGGTCAAAATCTTAAAAATCCTATCCCTTATTCAGAAGAAGTTGTAAAAGAAGGGGAAGTTTTATACTCAAAGTATTGTGTTCATTGCCATGGTGCTTCTGGACAAGGTGATGGTAAAGTAGCCGCTAAATTACCAGGACCTCCTCCTCCATATACAAGTGCGAATATTATGAATTTGCCAGAAGGCAAAATGTTTCATTCTATTACTTATGGAAAAGGGCTTATGGGATCTCATAACTTTTTATCAGTAGATGAAAGATGGAAACTTATTCATTATATTCATAAATTGCAAGGAAAAGATAATACAGCTCAACAAGATACCTTAACTAAATCAACAAAATAAAAAATACTACTATGCATATCAATAAGGAAAAATTACAATTTGTTTTTGATGCAAAAGCAAAAACATTTGCATACGCATTAATGGGAATAGGATTGGTAAGCATTATTGCTATGTTTATCATAGATGGACAACATCATGGTGAACACTATCATTTAAATAGAGCATGGGCTAATGTATTCAGTGGGGCATTTTTCTTTACTGCATTAAGTTTAGGTGCAGCATTCTTTTTAGGTATGCAATATGCTGCCGAAGCAGGATGGGCTACTACCATTAAGAGAGTAATTGAATCTACTGCACTATATTTGCCTTATGGATTAAGTTTCATGATGCTTTTATTTATATTAGGTCAATTGAATGTGCATCATATTTATCACTGGATGGCAAAAGGCATTGCAGATCCTTCAAGTCCTAATTATGATCCTGTAATAGCAGGTAAAATTGGCTATTTTGGATGGTTCTGGTGGTTAAGAACTATTTTATATATGGTAGGTTGGACATGGTTTACTTTACAACTTAGAAAAAACTCTTTGGAAGCAGATAAATACGAATATGGTGGAGATAATCATGCTTATCACTGGAAAAATGTAAAATTGGGAGCATGGTTTATGGTTGTTTTTGCCGTTACATCTTCTACATCAGCATGGGACTGGGTAATGAGTATTGATACACACTGGTATTCTACATTGTTTGGATGGTATACATTTTCAGGTTTATGGATTAGTGCAATTAGTTTTATGACACTTTTAATTATTTGGTTGAGAAAAAATGGTTACCTTGAATTTGTAACTGAAAGCACTATCCACGATATGGGTAAATGGATGTTTGCTATTTCCTTTTTGTGGACATACTTATACTTCTCACAATTTATGTTGATTTGGTATGCAGATATTCCAGAAGAGGTTACTTATTTTCAAACCCGTTGGGAAAGTTATAAATCTTTAATGTGGTTTGTTTTATTTGTAAACTTTGCGTTTCCTATGGTTATATTAATGAGCCGTGATTCAAAAAGAAATTTCAATTTTCTGGCATTTGTAGGTTCAGTAGTATTTATCGGACATTACTTAGATGTAATAATGATGGTAATGCCAGGTACAGTTGGCAAACACTGGACAGGCATTAGCTGGATGGAAATAGGTACTTTCTTATTCTTTTTAGGTGCTTTCATTTTTGTAGTATTAAAAAATCTTGAAAAAGCACCATTGCTTGTAAAGAACCATCCATTCTTAGAAGAAAGTTTGCATTTGAACACATAGGAATTTTTTTTGAAAATAGTATTTTGAATTTGTTTGTTGCTACTCAGTGTAGATATAGTATTTTTCACGTACAAAATACAAAGGATTTCGCAAAGTTATTAAAAGAATGCTCAATGCTTAATTTTCAATATTCAATTCTTAAGTAATTAAAAAATTAAAACATTAAAATTAAATTCGTAAAAATTTGCACTGTTTTGTTTCAATTGATTATTGTGAACATTGAGCATTGATTATTGAGCATTTAAATTCAATTATCCATTGTGGGCTTTGCGTGAAATGTGTCTTGATAATTATTTTGAACGCCAGAAAAGTAACATTAAGTTTTAATTTAGTTTTTTGTTTAAGTAAAATTTAGAGTACACTTCACAAAAGAAAAAATTTGAAAACAAATATATTTTAATGAAATTTGCACAAAATTTTTTTGAATGTCTATTAGTGATGAAATAAAAAAAGTCATTCGTGAAGTGCCCGATTTTCCAACACCTGGCGTTAATTTTAAAGACATAACACCTATTTTTGAAAACCCTGATCTGTGTAAAAAAATAGTTCAGGCATTTATATCTCAACTTCCAGAAAAACCTGATGCAGTAATTGGCATAGAAAGCAGAGGATTTTTGTTTGGTTTTGTATTAGCTTATGAATTGCAGGTGCCATTTATCCTTGCAAGGAAGGCAGGAAAATTACCTTATAAAACAGTAAAAGCTGAATATAACTTGGAATATGGTTCTGCCGCTATTGAAATCAATGAAAACAGTATTTCAAAGGGACAAAAAATTTTAATTCATGATGATTTACTGGCTACTGGTGGAACAGCCTCTGCTGCAGCACATTTAGTAAAACTTCATGATGCAGATGTTTTAGCATTTACTTTCTTAATAGAACTTTCATTTTTAAAAGGAAAAGAAAAATTAAAAAATTATACAAACAATATAATTTGCTTAACTCAATATTAAAAAACACAGCAATAAAAATATTAGCAATTTATAAATTGCCGGAAAATACTGAGCATATGGCGATACGCCCATACAAACAAAAAAATACATTCAACACTAAAAACTATAAATATGCATTTTGAGCTTACTGAAAATCAAAAAATGATTGCTGAAATGGTGCGTAATTTCGCAAAAGAACATATCGCACCAAATGTGATGAAATGGGATGAAGAACAACATTTCCCTGTTGATTTATTCAAAAAAATGGGAGAACTTGGATTGATGGGCGTTTTAGTACCACAAGAATATGGAGGAAGTGGTTTTGGCTATTTAGAATACATTACTGCAATTATTGAACTTGGAAAAGTATGTGGAGGAATTGGACTTTCTATGGCAGCACACAATTCATTATGTACTGGACATATTTTACAACACGGAAGTGAAGAACAAAAGAGAAAGTATCTTCCTAAATTAGCAACAGGTGAGTGGATAGGAGCATGGGGACTTACAGAACATAATACAGGTTCAGATGCTGGTGGTATGAATACTACAGCTGTAAAAGATGGCGATTATTATATCATCAATGGTGCAAAAAATTTTATCACACACGGAATTAGTGGAGATGTAGCAGTTGTTATTGTTCGCACTGGCGAAAAAGGTGATAGCCATGGAATGAGTGCTTTTATTATAGAAAAAGGAACGCCGGGTTTTATGTCTGGAAAAAAAGAAAATAAATTAGGTATGCGTGCCAGTGAAACAGCTGAACTGATTTTTCAAGATTGCAGAGTGCATAAATCACAAATGATAGGAAAAGAAGGCGAAGGGTTTATACAAGCTATGAAAGTTTTAGATGGCGGAAGAATTTCAATTGCCGCATTATCATGTGGAATAGCAAGAGGTGCGTATGAAGCAGCGTTGAAATATGCTCAGGAGCGTGTTCAGTTTGGCAAACCAATAGCAAATCATCAGGCCATAGCTTTCAAGTTGGCAGATATGGCTACAGAAGTAGAAGTAGCAGAATTACTAACTTATCAGGCAGGCGATATGAAAAACAGAGGTGTAAAAGTTACCAAAGAAAGTGCATTTGCAAAATACTATGCATCGGAAGTAGCAGTAAAAGTAAGTACTGAAGCCGTTCAGATATTTGGAGGATATGGTTATATTAAAGATTTTCCTGCAGAAAAATATTACAGAGATAGCAAGCTTTGCACCATTGGAGAAGGAACAAGTGAAATTCAAAAGTTAGTTATTTCAAGACAAATAATGGAACAATAATATGAGTAAAGTTAATAAAATTTGTATTGGCTCAGACCATGCAGGATTTGAATTAAAAGAAAAACTTAAAAAGTATCTTTTATCAAAAGGTATTGAGATAATTGATAAAGGAACCTATTCTGCTGATTCTGTTGATTATCCAGATTATGGTCATGCCGTTGCAAATGCTGTATTAAATAATGAATGTGATTTTGGAATAGCAATTTGTGGAAGTGGAAATGGTATCAATATGGCCGTTAATAAACACAAAGGTATAAGAGGAGCATTATGCTGGAATGAAGAAATAGCAAGATTAGCAAAACAACATAATAATGCTAATGTTATATCATTGCCCGGAAGGTTTATAGATGAACATTCAGCACAAAAAATTGTCGATGCATTTATGACAGCAGAATTTGAAGGCGGCAGACATCAAAAAAGAATTGAGAAAATTGATGGGTAGGGGTATTGAGATAAATATACAACAAATAAAATGACACAAGTATTCATAAATGGAGTTTTTATATTTTTATTTTTTGTGTCAAGTGTTTTTAGTTTTATAGAAAATAATGATAAATTAATATCCTTAGATTTTAGTATTAAAACTGTTGAAAATAAAAAAGTGCTTACAACAGAAGGGACAGTTTATTATAGTTTTATTAATAATCAAATGGTAACTTATATGAAGAAACCATTTGAAACAATTACTTTTTTAAATTCATTAGGTGAAGTGAAAGTATATGATTTTGAGAGTAATACGCTTTTTCAATATTCATCAGCTTTCTCAAATACAGAAACTAGTTATTTTTATTATTTTTTTAATGGTAATTATCATGACTTTGAATTAGCTAAGAATGGTTATGTAATAAAAGAAAATCACATAGAAGATGGTGTATTAGTAAGCACATGGATGCCAGGTTTAAAAAGCACTTCAACTGCAAATAAAAAAATAATAATTGCTTCAGAAAAGAATCTTCCTATTTATATTGAATTTTTAAAGGATAATAAAACAACGGGTGGAAAAATATATTTTTCAGAATATCAAAAAATAATGGGATATTCAATACCTATGAAGGTTGTTGAAATTTATTACAAATCAAAAAAAGATTCAGTTGTTACAATAAAAAAATATTTCAATCCAAAATTTGGTAAAGATGTTTCCACTGGATACATTAACTTTAAAGTACCTGCTAATGCTAAGAAAATCAGAAAAGAATAAATATCTGGTAATTTTAGTATTATTTATTTCTATTAATTACCTTAAATCTCAAAGTGAATATGATTGGCAAGTAGTAAAAAATAAATCTTTCTCTAATTCAGAATTTGAATACAAAAGAGAAGTTACTTATTTATTCAAAAATAAAAAATGGTATGTAAAATATAATCCTGTAAGTTTATTTTTTGGAGGATTGCTATATTTTTATCAAAAAAATATCTCTATGATTATAGCCGCAAATTGTCCTTATGAAGTAAGTTGTAGTACTTTTGCAAAAGAGTGTATAAATAAATATGGAATATTTTATGGTATTCCACTAGCTGCTGATAGATTAACAAGATGTACAAGGTTAGCTTCATTTGATTTAATAAGAGGAGTAGATTACAACTCTAGAACCAATAAAATTTACGATTCACCAGATGATTATAAAATTAAAAAATAGTTTCATTTTAATTTCATTTACTAACTTTTTATTCTTGAATGCTTTTTTCTCTCAGTCATCTGTGTTAGAATATAATTTTATTAGTTACTTAATTAAAAATCAAAAATACAATGAAGCAGAACATTATTTGAATAATTTTGTATCTATTCCAAATAAGGATACTTTGTTTTTTTTAAAAGGATATAACTATTATCTAATGAAAAATCCTGAACTTGCAATGAACTATTTAGACAGTGTATCAGAAAATTTTTCAAGATATTATATTGCAAAAATGCTATCATCATTAAATAGTAGTTTTATTTCAAAATATCATCATTCAATTGAAATATTGAATAATGTTTCTGATAATAAATTGAATAATGAAATATTACAATACAAATTATTAATGTTAGCAGGAAATTATTTATTATTAAGAAATACAACAAAATTTGACTCAATTTCTAATCATTTCAGTTTTGATGATTTAAAATACGAGAATGAACAAAAAAATTTAGTTGAACTTGACATAAGAATTAAGAAATTAAAACCAAAATCACCGATTATTGCAGGGCTTTTGTCTACTGTTGTGCCAGGATTAGGAAAATTTTATGCAGGAAATAAGGGTGGTGCATTATCAGATTTTGCAGCAAATATTATTTTTGGTGGAATGGCTGCAGAAGCATATTACAGAACTAAAAAGTTAAATAGTCCGCAATTTATTATTTTTTCTTCACTTACATTATTTTTTTATACTGGAAATATTATTGGAAGTGTTCATAGTGTTAAAAAAAGAAGGCAATCCATTAATAAACAAATCAATAATGAGATACTACTTAATATGCATATTCCTATTGTTAGGATTTTGGAGCAATAAATGTAATGTTTTTGCTCAGGTGGATTCAGTTATTTTTCACAAAATTGATTCACTGAAGAATAATGATGATTTTTATAGTGTTGCTATTTTATATGAGAAATTAAGTTATTTATGTGAAAATGAAGATCAAAAAAATTTTTTTAAGATATTATCTGCTGATTACTATAAAAAAAGCGAAAGATTTGAATCGGCAATACAAATTCTAAATACAATTGATTTAAGTGAAGAAAGTGATTCAATCGTTTTCAAAACAAAATTCCAACTTTCACTATTAAATTATCTCAAAAATGATTTTCCATCTGCTCAATATCATTTAGATGAAATGTACTCACTTGTAAAAGATAGCACATACCATTACTTATCTTATTTATTATATATTTTAATTCTTAATGAACAATATCAATGGGAAAAAGCGAAACAATACTGCTTAAAACTCAATGAATTTATATATTCTAATAATGAAGATATTAAATATAAGAACTATAAAATTATTGACTCAATATATAATCCTAAAAAATTTCCCAAACTTAAAAATCCTGATAAAGCAATATTCTTATCAACCTTTTTGCCAGGTTTAGGACAATTCTATACAAAAAATTATTCTGAGGGAATTATTTCATTTTTGATGATTAGTTCTATATCTGTAATTTCTGTAGTAGGAATTATTAATCAATATTATTATACAAGCATAATAGGTGGAAGTGCATTGTTGAATAAATTTTACAAGGGTGGAATAATTCGTTCAGAATTTCTTGCTAAAAAGTATAACTATACTCATTCAAAAAAATACAATGAGCAACTAAAACAGATTTTAATTGAAAATCTATATAATTTTAAAAATAAAAAAGGGTAACTTTAAGTTACCCTCCAAAAAATCAGAATAGACCTTTAATCTAACCAAACAATATATTTATCATTGTTAGCATACTTCTTATAAAAATCAGGATCAAAAACTGCTCCCCAAAAATCTACACATCCAGTTACACCACCTACTACAGGAATACAAAGATACATAGCCCACATGCCCTTTCTATTTGTACCCATATAATAACGGTGTAATGCAATAGCGCTACAAAAGAATGCTCTTAACAAATAACCACCTCTTGTTTTTTCTGGCAATGCAAAATTTGCATTCATTTGAAGTGATTGTGCTAAAAATTGACTATTTAATTCCTGAACTGTTATCTCAGTTGATTGAGATACCAATTGGTTCAGAGCACTTTCATCAATTTTGAACTTTGATGCATTTACATTGACAAATACGCCAACGATTGCTGCGCCTGTAATCAATAATTTTTTCATAGGTTTAATTTTCTTGCAAAGATAATTAATAATATTTCAATTAACCAAATTATTTCAATTAACCAAATTATTTTTCAAAATAATGTAAATTATTTTTTGAAAAAGGTGTGTAACAAATATTCAATCTCAAATTACCTCATCAAAAATCATTTGTAAGCCAAACATTTTGTATATTTAGCGGAAAATTTTTTATGTCTAAAGTTGCCTATGTTTTTCCTGGTCAAGGTTCTCAATTTTCTGGAATGGGAAAAGATCTTTATGAATCTCATCCATTAGCAAAAGAATTGTTTGAAAAAGCCAACGAAATTCTTGGATTTAGAATAAGTGATATAATGTTTAATGGTACTGATGAAGAACTAAAGCAAACTAAAGTTACTCAACCTGCAGTGTTTTTGCATTCAGTAATTCAGGCTATGGTTACTGAAAATTTTAAACCCGATATGGTAGCAGGTCATTCATTAGGTGAGTTTTCTGCACTGGTAGCGAATAAAACACTTACTTTTGAAGATGGCTTAAAATTAGTTTATGCCCGTGCAATGGCTATGCAAAAAGCATGCGAACAAAATCCTTCTACAATGGCTGCTGTGCTTGGTTTAGATGATTCTAAAGTAGAAGAAATATGCCAACAAGTGCAATCAGAAACAGGTGAGGTAGTTGTGCCTGCTAATTATAATTGCCCCGGACAATTAGTTATTTCTGGCAGTTTAAAAGGTATTGAGGTCGCCTGTGAAAGATTAAAATCTGCTGGTGCTAAAAGAGCACTAGTGCTTCAGGTAGGAGGAGCATTTCATTCACCATTGATGGAACCAGCTCGCAAAGAATTAGAACAAGCTATTTTTCAAACTACTTTTCATAAACCTGTTTGCCCCGTTTATCAAAATTATACTGCTTTACCTGAAATCAATCCTGAAAAAATCAAAGAAAATCTTATTGCACAATTAACAGCACCTGTAAAATGGACACAATCTGTTCAAAAAATGGTAGAAGATGGTGCTACAAAATTTATTGAAATCGGACCAGGAAAGGTTTTGCAAGGTCTTATTAAAAAAATTGCCGCTCAAGTTGAAATTGCTTAATACATTTATGAAAAAACAGAGTATTTTATTTTCATTCATTTTATTTTTTATTTTTTTGAATATCAATGCTCAAAGAAAAGGCACATATTATTATCCTCAATTTTTTAGAGGTGCAGGAATTTTTTTAGCTGGAAATCATTCAATGCACCATTATGTTAATAAAAATGAGGGACAAAAGGATTTTTTTAATCCTGTTTTTCAATACTATTATCCGCCTTCGCATTTTTCAAGAGAGTATTTTTCATGGGGTGCAGGTATTTTTGCAGAGTTTTTACCATTTGATAATATAAGGTGGCAAACAGAATTTGAATACACACACAAAGGTGCAATGGAAAGACAAAAATTAGATTGGTTTTGGGGTTATGCTTCTGATAAGTTTTACCCAAACAAATACACTTATATTCAATGGAATAATTATTTAAAATGGTTTTTTCTAAAAAATTACTGGGGTACATTTTACTGGATGTTTGGTGTACGATTAGAATATCTATTATCCCAATCGATTAGAGTTTACGCTCCCATTAGTTCATCATTTCCTAAATTTTGGTTTAGTGGAGATGTTGCATTGGGCTATGAATGGGATGTAACCTGGTTTAGATATTTTCATCCATTTGTTGAATATCATTGGAATCCTGATGTTATTTATCATAACTACAAAAAAGATTTTTATGATGTAAAAGTTAGAAATAGAACATTTGAACTTCGCTTTGGATTGATTTTTAGACCAAAAGGCAGAGCCATAGATGATTGCAATGCCCCTAAATACAGAGGGGTAGAATTTTAATTAGTTTTGAGTTGTGAGTTTTTAATTTTGAGTTGTTGATATTGAATTAAATTAACTAAACACTAAAAACTCAAAACTAAATTTACTTGCGCACTGAACATTGATCATTTAAAAAAATAAATATGTCAAAGGATGTTTTGTATTCATTAACACAAGGAGCATTGATGCCACAAGAAGAAGCAGTAATGCTTAAACAGAGAAATAATCAGTTGGTAATTGGTATTCCCAAAGAAATTGCTTTTCAGGAAAACAGAGTGCCTCTTGTGCCTGATGCAGTGGCGTTATTAGTCAATAATGGACATAGAATTATTATAGAACAACAGGCAGGAAGATCAGCCAATTTTGATGATCATGATTATAGTGAAGCAGGTGCAGAAATTGTTTATTCTGCAAAAGAAGTGTATGAAAAATCTTCTATTATTCTCAAAATTGCTCCTCCTACAATGGATGAATTGGAATGGATGAAACCCAAACAAATTTTGTTTTCTGCATTGCAATTAAGTATACAACCCAAAGATTTTTTAAAAAAACTAAACTCAAAAAAATTAACTTGTATTGCTTATGAATTAATTACTGATGGTGCAAACATCTACCCTTTTATTAGATCAATGGGTGAAATTGCTGGGGGTGCAAGTATATTGATCGCTGCAGAATTGTTGAGCAATGCAAATGGTGGTCCTGGGTTTTTATTAGGCGGTATTACAGGAATCACGCCTACTGAAGTAGTAATTATTGGAGCCGGTACAGTTGGTGAGTTTGCGGCAAGAGCTGCATTAGGATTAGGCGCAACTGTGAAAGTATTTGATAATTCTATCTATCGTTTGCGGAGGTTGCAAAATGCTCTTGGAACAAGGATTTTTACTTCAATCATTGTACCAAGAGTATTAGAAAAACATTTGAAAACTGCAGATGTTGCTATTGGTGCATTGCGTGCTAATGGAGCAAGAACGCCTGTTATTGTTACAGAAAGAATGGTATCTGAAATGAAAGCAGGATCTGTAATCATTGATGTAAGCATTGATCAAGGAGGTGTTTTTGAAACTTCAAAACCTACTAATCATGCACAACCTACATACAAAGTGCATAGTGTGATTCATTATTGTGTTCCAAATATCCCTTCTCGTGTAGCAAGAACAGCATCTTATGCATTTAGTAATTTATTAGCACCAATTCTTATTAATATGGGTGAAGAAGGTGGCTTTGATTCTCTTATCAGAACTGACGCAGGACTGAGAAAAGGTGTTTATATGTATAATGGCATTCTTACGAACAAACCACTTTCTGAAACATTTAAATTGCCTTACAAAGATATTAACTTGCTTACTGCAAGTCCTTTTGCTAACTAAAAAATTAAAATTATGAAAAAGGTTTTAGCCAACGATGGCATTGACAAAATTGGAAAAGAATTATTAGAAAAAGCAGGTTTTGTAGTAGATACTACAAAAGTTCCTCAGGAAAAATTAATTGATGAAATCAATGAAAAAGAATATTCTGTATTAATAGTGAGAAGTGCTACCAAAGTCAGAAAAGATATTATAGATGCTTGTCCAAATTTAAAAATCATTGCTCGTGGTGGAGTAGGCCTTGATAATATTGATGTTGAATATGCAAAGCAAAAAGGTATAATTGTTATCAATACACCAGCTGCATCCTCGCATTCTGTGGCAGAATTGGTATTTGCACATTTGTTTTCATTGGCAAGATTTCTGCACCTTTCAAACAGAGAGATGCCACTAAAAGGCAAAACTGAATTTAATACATTGAAAAAAAATTATTCTAACGGATTTGAATTGAAGAACAAAACCATTGGTATTATTGGATTTGGAAGAATTGGTCAGGAAGTTGCTAAAATGGCAATTGCTCTGCAAATGAATGTCCTTGCATATGACCCTTATGTAAGTTCTGCTGAAATAGAAATTAATATTCCCTTTTTGAATAAATCATTGAATTGTAATATCAAGACCACTTCATTTGAAGAAGTATTGAAAAATAGTGATGTAATTACATTACATGTGCCGGGCGGAAATATCATTTCAAAAAAAGAAATGGCTTTGATGAAAGATGGAGTTATATTAATCAATGCATCAAGAGGTGGTGTAGTGAATGAATTAGATTTATTAGATGCATTGAATACTGGAAAAGTTGCAGGAGTAGGATTAGATGTTTTTGAGAATGAACCAACACCAAGAGTTGAATTACTCAATCATTCAAAAATTTCAGTAACGCCACACACAGGAGCATCAACAGTTGAAGCACAACAAAGAATTGCTATTGAACTTTCAGAAAAAATTATTCAGGCATTTTCTAAATTACAGATACATTCTTAAAAATGGCTACTGTTCTACCATTCAAGGGCATTTTACCTTCTAAAGATTTTGCAAATAAAATAGTTACACATTCTGCAGATAATTATTCTTTAGAACAGGTTGAAAAAATTATTTACAAAAATCCTTTGACATATTTAAGTGTTATTTATCCTGATTTTATTGATAAACAAAAAACATCACCTCACTCATTAGAAAGATTTCAAAAGATTTATAATCGTTTTCATTTGCTTTCTAATCAAGGGTATTTTGTTCAGGAAACAAAGCCCGTGTATTATGTATACAAACAAAAGCATACACATTTTGAGTTTAATGGAATTATTGCAGCTATTAGTGTAGAAGATTATTTTAATGGAGTAATAAAAATTCACGAGCAAACTTTAAGTCAAAGAGAAGAAAAATTAAAAGAATATTTGAAACATTGTAAAATCAACGCAGAGCCCGTATTGTTTTTTTATGAAAAGAATCCATCATTACAGAATTTAATTTTTCAGATTCAATCTAAAACACCTGAAATTGTAATAGAATTAGATAATGTAAAACATTTGCTCTGGAAGTCAGAAGATGATTTTATCAACCAACAAATTCAAATTCATTTTGAAAAAATGGATGCAGTATTCATTGGAGATGGGCATCATCGTTCATCGTCATCTGCTTTATTAGCAAAGGAAATGGGAAATAAAGCAGGTAAAAGTTTTTCTTATTTTTTAGGTGCATTTTTTCAAGAAGATAATTTGAAAATTTATTCTTTTCATAGATTATTAAAGCAAGTAAATGTTCCCGAAAATTTTATTGAACAACTTCAAAGATATTTTAATGTAGTTGAAATTAATTCACATCAATACCCACTGCAACCACACAAAATAGGAATGTATTGGAATAGAAAAAGATTTTTACTGGAACTCAAAGATGAAAATCAAACAATATTAGATACAGAAGTATTATCAAAATATATTATATCCGAAATTTTTCAAATAAAAGATATTCGTAATAATCCGTCCATTCAATATCTGCCTGAATATACTTATTCTATAAATGATGTAGAGAAAATGATAGATGACAAAAAATATCAATTAGCATTTTTTACTTATCCTGTGTCAATAAATGTTGTAAAAGATATTGCCCTACAACACAAAACAATGCCTCCCAAATCCACTTATGTGTTACCCAAATTATTGAATGCATTGGTATTGTATAGTTTAGAAAATTCAATGTAGAATTTTTTAAAGAAATTATAAATTACTTAAGTTCTAATTTTTATACACAATTCCCTTTACATTAAAAACTCAGTTCTATTTATCATAATGCTTGAAAAATTTTCTTTACCTTTGTAGAAAATTTTTAAGTATGAAAAATGCAATTATTACTTCTTTAGTAACATTAGCAAGTTGCTCTTTGAGTTTTTCACAACAATATCGTTCTATTATTCAAGAAGAAACAGAAAAGTATTCTAAATATTCATTTAAATCAGAGCATCAGTGGGATAGTATTCGTGCAGTTTTAGAAGGAATTCCTGTATCATCACTTAAAACAACTCAAACTTCTACATTAAATCCTTCTTGTACTTTAAACAAAAGAGTGTTTGGTTGGTTTCCATACTGGCAAGGAACTACTTATACAAATTTTCAATGGAATTTGCTTTCTGACTTCTGTTATTTTGATTATTCAATTAGTGCTTCTACTGGAACTAACACTAATAGTTCTTATCAATGGCTAACTTCAAATGCTGTAACTACCGCAAAAGCCAACGGTTGTAAAATACATATTTGTGCCGCGTTATTTAGTGGACATAGCACTTTCTTTGCATCATCTACAGCAAAAAATACTTTTATCAATAATATCATCTCAGATCTTAATGCACGCGGTGGAAATGGCGTTAATATTGACTTTGAAGGAATGACCGCATCAGACAAAACAAATTTTACTAATTTTATTATTCAGTTAAAAACAGCATTGCAAGCGGCTAATCCAAATTACGAAGTAAGTATTGCACTATATGCAGTAGATTGGAGTAATGTTTTTGATATTCCTGCATTAGTGCCTTATGTAGATGCATTTATTATTATGGGCTATGATTATTACTGGAGTGGAAGTTCTCATGCAGGACCTACTGATCCGTTTTACAACTTTCAAACTTCTTACAATTATACTTTAAGTAAATCCGTTACATATTATCTCAAACAAGGTGTGCCTTTAAATAAATTATTACTTGGCCTTCCTTATTATGGTAGAGAATGGGAAACTACAAGCAACTCTATACCTTCTAATACTACTGGTAATTTTTCAACAACTAGAACTTATTTATATGTAAAAAATAATTCAACAGGATATTATACATCATCAAATAAAATTTGGGATCAAAATTCTTTTACACCTGTTTATGTGTTTCAAGTATCTGGTGCATGGCGTCAATGTTGGATTGATGACGCTTATAGTATGAGCAGAAGATTTGATTTTGTAAATCAAAGAGGAATAGGCGGCATTGGTATCTGGGCATTAGGATATGATGATGGTTATACAGATTTCTGGCAAGCCATTCAAGATAAATTTACTTCTAATTGTCGTGTGTGGCCTTGCACAGATAGTTTATTTGATATGGGCGGACCAAATAGAAATTATTATGATAGTGAAAATTACACTTACACTATTTATGCTCCATCTCCAACACAAAAATTAAATGTTCAATTTGCACCAACTTTTACATTGGAAAATAATTATGATTCGCTATGGTTATACAATGGAAATTCAACAGCATCTCCTTTAATTGGTGTTTATACAGGAGGAAATAATCCCGGCACTTTTATTACATCTACTAATGCACTTACTGTAAAATTTAAATCTGATGGTGCTACAAATGCCGCTGGATTTAAAGCAATCTATCAATGCACAACAACTGCTACTGGAAATCCTACTACTTCTATTGCATCAGTACCCGGATGGATTACTGCAACTTACACTGCAAATATTTTAGATAATCCACCATCAGGCGCAAGTATTCAAAAAGGTTATTATTCTGTGGCTTGCTTCAATGGCACTGAGTGGACTGCAAACAATAATCGTGGATTTTTTTACGATGACTTTAACTCGCTTTCATCTTTATGGACTATAAAAACTGGAACATGGAATGTTACAGGAAGTACGCTTGTTCAAACAGATGAAACATCTTCTGCCGCTGGAAATACTAATATCTATGCGGCTCTTACTCAAACACTTTCAAACAGATATTTATATCATTTCAAATTTAAGTTAGAAGGAACAGGCACAAATAGAAGAGGAGGATTTCATTTCTTCTGCGATAATGCTGATAGCAGTAACAGAAATAATTCTTATTTTGTATGGTTTAGATTAGATAATCAAAAATTTCAATTATACAAAGTAGTGAATAATAGTTTTGGTAGTCCTGTTGTAGATATACCACATACTTTTAGTGCAGCACAATGGTATGATGTAAAAGTTATTCATGATAGAATAACAGGTGAAATATGGACTTATTGGAATAATCAACTCATTAATTACTGGCAGGATCCTTCCCCTTTTGCAGGAAATAACGGTCAATTTATTTCCTTCCGAAGCGGAAATTCTAAAATGAGTATTGATAGTTTTCGTGTATATAGATCTCGTACTAATACTCCTGTAATCCTTGTAGGATCTGGAAATACCGACTTAATGTATCAAAATCCAATACCTTCTCAATATGCAGGTAGAATTTTCTCCATTTGTCAGGATAATTACAACAATCTTTCAAACATCGCTACTCAAACATTGAATGTTGATTGGACACCACCAACAAGTGTAGCCGTTAATGATGGCAGTGGATCGGATATTAATGTTGTTTGTACAAAAGATACGCTCAAAGCTAATTGGAGTAATAGTAATGATCCAAATTCTGCTGTATCAAAATACTGGTATTCCATTGGTACTTCGGCAGGTGCAACTAATATCAAAAACTGGACAAACAATGGCTTATCTACTTCTATAACAACTACAATAAGTGGATTAGTTCATGGACAAACATATTATTTCAATGTAAAAGCCGAAAATGGAGCGGGTTTACAAAGTAGTGTGTCAAGTTCAAATGGACAAACTGTTGATACTACTTGTGTTTCTACAATTGCTTTTGTTTATTACGATAATCATTCAATCAGAGTTTTTCCTAATCCTGCATTCAATAAAATTTTTGTGGAAAATATCCCAGCGAATAAAAATTATCTTTTGGAAATTACAGATGTAGTAGGAAAACAAATTTTCAAACAATCAATGCCATTTAATTCATCAATTGACATTTCAAATTTTGAAAATGGATGTTATATTGTAAGGATATATGACGAAAACAAAAATCAAGTATATGAAAACAAGATTATTATTCAGCATTAGCGGAATATTATTTTCATTTTTTATTATAGCTCAAACTACTTATTCTTCCTGGCGAGTTCAGTTATTAGCACACTTCAAGCCAGACACTTATTTCTCTGGATGCTGGGGTTGGTATGATCCTGTAAAAAACAGAGAATATGCAATTTCTGGAGCACATAAGGGAACTTATTTTGTAGATATTACAAATCCTACAAATGCTTATATTGCTGACTCTCTTATAGGAATACCAATTAATACATGGAGAGAATTAAAAACTTACAAAAATTATTGCTACATTATTAGTGATGATTACGGCCCATCATTTCAAATTGTAGATTTATCCTCTTTACCTGATTCTATTCGTGTTATTGCTTCACCCGATACAAATATTTTGAGAAAAGGCCATACTTTGTGGGTAGATAAGCATTATTTGTATGTGGGCGGACCAAGAGATAAATATGGAAATAATCATTCAATGGGTTTGTTTGATTTATTGCCAGATCCAGAACATCCGCAGTTTTTAAGATGGTTAGATCAAGATTATCCCAATATCTATTATGTGCACGATATGTATGTGAGAAATGATACTGTTTATACATCAGCTGCAAATCAGGGTTTGCAGGTATTTAAATATGATTCCATTCAAAATAAATTTGTTTATATTAACTCATTAACATTATATCTTGAAGCAGGATATAATCACAGCAGTGCTCTTACAAAAGATGGAAAAACTTTAGTATTTATGGATGAAGTTCCAACTGGCTTAAGTATTAAGATAGCAGATGTAAGTGACATAAATAATATGCAGGTTTTGAAATATGTAAAACCATACAATTATGCAGGTTTTGTAGCTCACAATCCTTTTATTATTGGAAATTCTCATCTAGTTGCTTCATGTTATCAGGATGGCACTTTAATATATGATATTTCAGACCGACAAAATCCTGTATTAACTGGTTTTTTTGATACATATCCTCAAGGTGGTGCTAATACTGGTAATTACGCAGGTGGTTATGATGGTAATTGGGGTTCTTATCCATTCTTTCCAAGTGGTTTAATTTTTTCAAATGATATGACTAATGGTATATTTATATTAAAAGCAGATACAGCACTTGGTATTGTAGAAAGCACAAAAGAATCATTAAATGCTTTTGTTTTTCCAAATCCAGTAAAAGATGTAGCATACTTATACATCAATCAAACAGGTAATTTCAAAATTGAAATTTCTGATATTTCTGGTAAAATTGTTTTAAAGGAATCATTAAATCATAGTAATTTGAAATTACCTATTGAAATAAATTTACCTGAAATAAGTAGTGGTCTATATTTTGTTACTATTAGAAAAAATGATCAACGAATTAATTTGAAATTACTAAAAAATTAGTATATGAGAAATGCTTATGTTTTGACTTTAATTTTTATTTATCAAATCATCTTTTCACAACAAAGTTGTATCAATTTAATTCACTTGAAAAGTAAATATGATAATTTTGTTTATTCAATCAAAGAAACTAATTCAGGTTATCTAATTACTGGATCTGCAAAAGATTCGCTTTATTTTAATTCTAATCTGGTTTTATATAATAATGAGCTTTACTCTTTCTTAATTGAAACTGACCAAAATTTCAATGTTATTAATTCAATAAAATTTACATTATCATTATCTACAAGTACAGATTATATTAATTGTGTAGATGTTTTAAAAGATAATAACTATTATTATTTACTAATCAATTGGGCAGGTAATTTAAAACTAAATTCTACAACTACCATAAATGGAGACAAATCTATGATTTTAGTAAAAGTAGATAATTCAAATAATGTCTATTGGTATTATTATATGAACAATTCAGTAGGCACAGGTATTTGTTTTGATAATCATAAAAACATTACACTTATAGGTAATTCGCCTACTCAATCTGGTTACAATCCTTCATCAGTATTTATGCTTAACTTAGATAAATCAGCTGGTCAAATAAAGAAATCAAAAATAGGAGTATCATATTTTAATGCATTTACAGGAAAAATTTTATTTAAAAACAATCAATATTTTTTTACTTGCAAATATAAAGATAGCTTATATTTTGGTAATCAAAAATTATATGGAACAGCATATTCAGAAGCAATTGTGGTTTCTGATACAAATTTCAATTTTCAAAAATATTCTACAATCTCTGCATTATCACCTAATAATGTTAATAATATAAATTCAATATTCATTAATGATTTTGTATTAGATAATTCAAACAATATAATTCTTACAGGAAAATATTTACCCATTTCACTATATGTAAATGATACAATAAGATTGAGCAAATCAAACTCATATATTGAACAGATGTTTATTTTGAAATTAAATCCATCTTTAAACTTTTTGTGGGCTAAACAAGAAAATCAGAATACATCTAATAATCCTAATTACAATATGCGATCTGGATTTAAAGTTTCAACAAATTCTAATGATGATATTTTTGTATTGTCTTATTTTAACACTACAATTACATTAGGCAATATGGATACATATAATGGAACATCATTAATTTTAGTAAAATATAATTCAAATGGTCAATATCTGTTATCAGAAAAAGTTGCTGGAATGACTTTAGCATCATATTACACTCTTCATACAAATAATAATTCTATTGTGCTTTCTGCTAATTTTATCGGTACTGTTTCTGTTTGTCAAAACACAATAACAGCTACACCTAATAAAAATACTTATATTGCAGTAATGGATAAATTGACAGAAATTTTTAGTAATGAAAAACTTTTACAAAAAATCAACATCTTTCCTAATCCCGCAAATTCTGAAATTTATATTAGCAATGATAATTTATTTGAAAGTTTGAAATACAATATTTATGATTTAACTGGCAAAATAATTCTAAATGGTACTGTTGAAAATAATACTTTACATGTTAATGATTTGAGTAATGGAGTTTATTTGTTGAAATTATCTTCAAATTCTCAATCAGAATTCTTTAAAGTCACAATAATCCACTAATTTTTCTAAAATTTTTTTGTTTCTTTAAACGCATTTTTCAAAAATCATTTTGCTATTTTTACAGCGATGAAAAAAGTTTTTCGCACTGTATTTATTACCATCTGGAAATCTTGGTTTGCTCTTGTTTTTTCAGTATTACTCATTATACTATACCCGCTCTTTTATATTTTACTTAAACTTAAACAATACAAAGCAGTTTATTCGCTTAAAAAAGTTTGGGCTTTTTTTATTTGTTTGTTTTCAGGGCTATACCCTAAAATTCGTTATCCTCAAGGAAAATTTGATTTTCCATCACCTTGTATTATTGTTGCAAATCACACTTCATATCTGGATATATTATTTAGTGTTTTTTATATCAAAAAACCAGCCATTTATATGGGGAAAGCAGAGTTGCTTAAAATCCCACTCTTCAATATCTTTTTCAAATACATTGATATTCCTGTAAAACGAAGTAATCCAAAAGACGCCGCAAGAGCATTTGAAGATGCAGGAAAATGGATTGACAAAGGTTATTGCGTTGTTATTTTCCCGGAAGGTACAATCTCTCCACAAGGCGTATTAAAACCATTTAAATCTGGAGCGTTCAAATTAGCCATTCAAAAAAAAGTGCCTATTGTTCCTGCAGTAAATCTCAATAACTGGAAACATTTAGAAAATGGTGGATTTTTTAAAAGCAATGGTTTTCCTGGTATTGCTTATATTGATGTGGGAAAACCTATTCCTACAAATTCCTTATCAGAAGAAAATTTCGTAGATTTGCAAACACAAGTTAGAGAATTTATCATTCATCAATTAAATCAATTTTATGACAAAAATAAATGAAGAACTTATCAATCAATTAGCACATTTAGCAAGATTAGAATTTAATAATGAAGAAAAACAAAGAATCTTAAATGACTTAAACAGAATTTTAGATTATATTGAACAATTAAATGAAGTGCCTACCGACAATGTTGAACCTCTTATTTATCTTTCTCCTAATCAAAATATCTTAAGAGAAGATGAAGTGATTGAAACATTATCAAAAGAAGAAGCACTTGCTAATGCTCCTAAAAAGGACTCTGATTATATCCGTGTTCCAAAAGTTATCAATCAGTAATTAAATTATGAGAATTATTCTTCTGTCTATAATATTTTGTTTTGCTTTTGAAGTTAGTTTTTCTCAAACAATGAAAACTAAAAAGTGGAGGAGAACAGAAGTAGATTCATTGAATGATGCTTTATTGATGATGGAGGAAGGTAATAATTATCTTGCTTATCCAATAATAGAGAACATATACAACAATCATCCTAAAGAAACATTTTTAAAATACACTCTTGGAAAATTATCTCTTACAAGAAGTGATAAATATGATCAGGCATTAAAACTATTAGAAGAAAGTTATCAAGTTAATCCTAAAATTGATAATATCCATTTAGATTTAGCAAGAGCATATCATTACAATTATTATTTTGACAAAGCAGAAGAACACATCAATCAATTTTTAAATCAGAAAAAAATTACTCCCGAAGACAAAGCACTTGCAGAACAAGTGAAAAATTATATTCAAAATGCAAAGGAAATATATGCTCATCCAATTTCAGCAAAAGTTATGAATATAGGACCGCCTATCAATACAAATTGGGACGAGTATGTGCCTGTAATCACTACCGATGAAGCCACTATGATTTTTACATATCGTGGTGAAAAAAGTAAAGGCGGCAGACAAAATGCTTCTCTACTTCCTGACCCAAAAGGAACTTACTTTGAAGATGTTTATATGTCTGAAAAAGTTTTAGGAAAATGGTCAGAGCCCGTTTCAATTGAAACTATCAACACCAACTCTCACGATGCGGCTATTGCTATGAGTCCTGATGGTTATATGTTATTCATATACAAAGATGATGGTATTACCCACGGAGATATTTATGTTTCATACAATATAGGTAACAATGAATTTACACCACCTCAACTACTTAAGGGACAGGTAAATTCTTATTCATGGGAAGGAAGTTGTTCTATTACTGCAGATGGTAAAACATTATACTTCTCAAGTGAAAGACCTGGTGGATACGGCGGAAAAGATATTTACAAAGCCACTCTTTTACCTGATAGCACTTGGGGAAATGTTGTCAATTTAGGTCCAGCAATTAACACACCTTATGATGAAGACGCTCCATTTATCCATCCAGATGGATTAAGTTTATACTTTAGTTCAAAAGGACATAACAGCATGGGTGATTATGATATTTTTATTGCAAGAATGGATGTTAGTGATTCTACTTTCAAAAATGTAGAAAACATTGGTTATCCTATCAATACTCCTGCAGATGATATTTATTTTGTATTGTCGGCAAGTGGAGAACACGGTTATTATTCAAGTGCTCGCCCTGATGGGGTAGGACTAAAAGATATTTATTTGATTGAAACAAACTTTGATAAAAAACCAGTTAGCATGCTAGTATATGGTGCTGTCTTTAAAGATGAAAAAGCAACTCCAGCAACACTCACTACTTATATCATTAAAGATGGTAAAGAAGAAATTTTTTCAAAGACAAAAACCAAAGATAAAGGTAAATATCTTATTAATTTGCCTGCTGGCTATGAATTCAAAATTGAATGTAAAATTGACAGTAACTTTTTTGAAATATTTACTATTAGCACAAAAGAATTAAAAGAATATCAAGAAAAACTCAAACTTTTTAAATTTGAAACCACTGTTCCATCTGTTGCTCAAACACCTACTACTGCTCCAACACCAACTATATCAACACCTCCAACGCCAACTATATCAACATCTCCAACACCAACTATATCAACATCTCCAACACCAACTGAAACACTTAATCCTACTCAAAAAGAAACTTTTGAATACTCTAAAAATTATGGAAATATTTCTGCAGAAGGCCTTATTTTTCGTGTGCAAATTGCTGCTTATAAATACCCCAAAAATTATACTTATGACCACTTAAAAGGATTAGGTAAAGTTGAAACTGTGAAATTAGAAGATGGTCTTACAAGATTTACAATAGGTGGCGACTTCAAAACATTAGATGAAGCATTTCAGCACAACTTAAAAGTAATTCGTGCAGGGCAAAAAGATGCTTTTGTTTTGGCTATGTATAAAGGTAAAAGAGTGTATTTATCTGATTTAGTAAAGATGGGTATTTATGTGAAAAAAGATGAACAACTTGCTAAAGAAGTTGCAAAAGAACATCAATCTGAAATTCACACAACACCTTCTGTGCCAAAAGAAAAAACAGAAACTCAACCAACAATTTCTTCTAACAAAATTGATGTGAGTGGAATAACACTTAATTCTTTCCAGCAAAAGATATTCAACTATTCTGAAAAATATGGTAATGCCACAAAAGAAAATTTATTGTATTCGGTGCAAATTGGTGTAAGTAAAAATTCTATTGTAACTGGATTTAATAATGTAAAAAAAATAAGTAAGATAGAAACACACTCTTTAGATAACGGCTTATTTGCTTTGCATTGTGGGCATTTCAAAACATTAAATGAAGCATTAGAATTCAATAAAAAAATCATTCAGGCAGGCGTGAAAGATGCTTTCGTGATTGCATTTTACAATAATAAAAGATATTATATTGACCAACTTATCCAGAATAAAATAATTGAATAATCAAATGAAACTTGAAAAAAAAATATTGCAAAACAAAATTGAATTGTCAGAAAAAGAACTTTTGATTTTAGAAGGAAAAAGAAAACAGTTAATCAAACAACTTGAAAAAAAAGGAATTAAGAATAAAAATGTTTTAAATGCCATTGGAAAAATACCTCGCCATTTATTTTTTGATTTAAATAATTTGCAATATGACCAACAAAAAAACAAACTTGTTTCTGTAGGTATTTCCGTAATGTTAGATTATGTGTATAGTGATAAAGCATTACCCATTGGCTTTGGACAAACTATCTCTCACCCTTATACAGTGGCATTTCAAACACAGGCATTAGATATTCAACCAGGTGATAAAGTATTAGAAATAGGCACTGGATCTGGTTATCAAACTGCTGTTTTATTGGAATTAGGAGCCATTGTGTATAGTATTGAAAGAATTAAAGAATTACACCAAAAAAGTAAAAACATCTTACAGTTTTTAGAATATTCTAATTTTTATTTAAAGCACGGTGATGGTTATATTGGTTGGGAAGAAAATGCACCATTTGATAAAATTATTGTAACTGCTTCTGCTCCTTTTGTTCCTGAAAAATTGTTATTTCAACTTAAAGAAGGCGGAAAAATGATAATACCCGTTGAAAATGAAACTACCCACGAAATGCTTTTATTTACTCGCAAAGACAAAAATACTTTTGAAAAACAAATGTTAGGAAATTTTGCTTTTGTACCAATGTTGTATAATAAAGAGTAGAATTGATAAGTTTTTATTCAACTAATTCCGCATAACCAAAACCCGTTACACCGTTATTATTTCCATTGTAAAATAAGTAAGTTTTACCTTTTACTTTTATCACAGCAGGATAACAAATCATTTCACTATCCCAGCCACTTTCAGATACATCTATTCCCACTTCATTATCTTTTCTTTCCCAGTGAATCCCATCTTTTGATTCTGCATAGCCAATCCTGTAGGTTATATTTTTTCTTCTTAAAGAATACCACATTTTGTAAATGTTATTTTCTATAATGCACCAAGGTCTTCCAAACCCAAATTCATTTTCGTCCATTGCCTGAATAACAGGTTCATTGTATAATTCAAAATCTTTAAAATTTTTTGTTTTACAATAACGAATGTTGTAATTAGGAAGTAATTTATTTTTGAAAACCTCATTATTCATCCACTCCCATTTGTAAGCAGAAACATACCAAATATGAAATTCATTATTGTTTTCAACTATTGTAAGTGCTGAACGAATAAATGGCTCATCATCTGTTCTATCAAGAATAGGTGTTTTTTTTCTTTCAATAATTGAATTTAAATCATCATTTAGTATAGCATAAGAACTGAAAAGTAAATAAGGCACAGAAACTAATCTTTGATAGCCAATATAAAATAAATAAAATTTATTATTAAAAAATATCAGTTGTGATGGGTTAATGCCGTGTTCATCAAATAATCCCGCTTTTCCTTCTGTTAAGATGGGTTCTTTATGCAAATAAATTACTTCTGAAGGATTATCAGCATTGACATCTAAATAAGTAATTTTACATACATTATCTTCTGCAGACGTACCAAAGAATATACGAATGATGTTTTTTTCTTCAATATAATATGGAGTGGGTAAAATACCATATTTTTTCATCCACGGTGTTTGTCCTTTGGGCTCAAAAATTCTGCCTTTTTTAATCCATTTCATTATTTTTGATTTACTCTTTTATACCAAATTTTTCATATACAGAAATCTCATCTGCTTTTGCAGGTGTGCCTTTAAATAATTTTCCATCTCCAGTATCTTTTACAATCAAACATCCTGCACCAATCAAACAATCTTTTCCAATATTGATATTATTACCCACCGTGCTATTTACGCCAAAAAAACAATAATCGCCCACTGTACAATGCCCGCTAATTACCACATGTGATGAAATAAACAAATGATTTCCTAATACCGAATGATGACCAATGTGATTACCACTCCACAATACAATATTTGAACCCATTTTTACAAATGGTTGAACAGTGTTGTCTTCAAAGATAAACACATTATCTCCCATTGTAACATTTCTCCAAACAAAACATTTACTGCTAATGTAATTGGCTAATTTATATCCTTTGTTTTTTGCTTCGTAATAAAACTTAGCACGATTTCTATTCAATGTATTATACACTAATGCAATATGCATTTCATACTCTGATGGTGGATAAATTTTTTCTACTTCTTCAAATGGCACTATTGGCAGGTCAAACAATGTCTCTCTTTTTAGATACGCTTTACTTACTGTAAATGCCACTACTTCATATTCCGAATCATAAGTAAAATATTCATAAGCAATTTCTGCAAAAGAACTGTCTCCAAACAATACCAACTTCTTATTCTTTTTCATACACAAAATTTTATTGCAAAAGTATTGAATTAATTATTAACTGTCAATGGTAAATTTTAATCATATTATTTTATCTGATATTTCAAAATTCACAATATCTTTGCGGCATATAATTACTTATGAAAATTAAATTTTCTTTATTAGGAATATCAATTATATTTTTATTCAATATCTCCTGTAATCAGCATTCATCAATAAATGAAAATGAGAAAAAACAACAGGATAGTTTGCAAAAAGTTTTGAAAAATCCTAAGTTAGATTCCATCAATGCTCTATTACTTGAAAATCCTAATAATGACTCACTATACAGAATGCGTGCAATTATTTACAGAGATGCCAAGCAATTAGATGTTGCTATCAATGATTGTAAAAGAGCTATTAAAATTGATAGTAATAATGTTAGAAATCATTTGTTATTGGCGGATATGTATTTTGCGGCTAATAAAACTAAACTTTCTAAGGATAAATTAGTAGAAATTATCAAAAAATTTCCTGACAATACTGAAGCATATTTGAAATTAGCAGAATTATATTATCTTGTTAAACAATATGAAAAATCTATTGAATACATTAATAAAGCATTAAAAATTGATGCCACATTAGCACAAGGATATTATTTAAAGGGCAATGTATATAAAGAATTAGGAGATACTAATAAAGCCATTTCAAGTTTACAAACCGCTATTGAACAAAATCCAAAACACATTGATGCTTTTATAGATATTGGTGTATTGTATGCTGCAAAGAATAATACACTTGCCTTGCAGTATTACAACAATGCTCTAAAAATTAATCCTGCTAATGATATTGCTCTATACGATAAAGCATTTTTCTTTCAACAAATGGGAATGGTTGATAGTGCTGTTGCAACATATAATCGTCTTTTAGAATTATATCCTAATTTACCTCAAGTGTATTACAATTTAGGAGCAATAGAATTTGCAATGAAAAAAAATCCTCAAAAAGCCATAGAATATTTTACAAAAGCAATACAACAAAAAGTTGATTATGCAGAAGCATATTATGCTCGTGGTCTTATTAAAAAAGAATTGAAAAAGAATAAAGAAGCCATTGAAGATTTTAAACAATGCTTGAATTATAGAAATAACTTTGAACCCGCCATTCAGGAACTTAATGAGTTAGAGAAAAAAAAATAAATGATGTTTCAAATCAAAAATCTCTCTTTTGGTTATACAAAACCTCTTTTGGAAAGCCCTATAAATGCGGAGTTTCAGCCATCTCAACTCATCGTTTTATATGGTAATAATGGTTGTGGTAAAACTACTTTCATTAAAACAATTGCAAGATTGATAAAACCATTAAGTGGTGAAATTTATTTTAATAATCAGGATGTCTTTAAAATGAACAATGAACATTTTGCCAAAACATTTGCATTTTTATTTACTAATCGCCCTTTTTTAATGAATCATACTGTAATGGATGTGCTTGCATTAGGAAGGTTACCATATTTAGAATGGAATGCTCAACTAAAAACAAAAGATATTGACATTATTCTTTACTATGCTAATTTTTTGAAAATTGAAGAATGGCTTACACTACATGCCAATCAATTAAGTGATGGACAGTTGCAGAAAGTTTTGTTAGCAAAAACTTTAATACAGCAAACACCAGTTGTTATTTTAGATGAGCCTCTTTCTTATTTAGATTATGGAACAAAAAAATTTATTCTTTCAAAACTATCAGAACTCATAAAGATGGAAAATAAAATTATCATTATGTCCTCTCACGATGTGCATATTTGTTCAAATTATGCTAATGCTGTTTTATTAATGCACAATAAAAAATGGCTATATACCACCGCTGATAAAGTATCAGAACAAAAATTGTTTTCAGATTTTTTAATGACTGAAGTTTAATTTAAATCACTATATAAAATGGCACTTATTGTAAAAAAATCAAGATTACCTTATGCAGGTAAGGGCTTATTCACCACAAAAGATATAAAAAAAGGAAGTAAAATTATTGAATATCGTGGTGAAATTATTGACTGGAAAGAATATTGCAAGAGAACAAAAGAAGATAAAGATGGCTATATGGCTTATGTAAATAGGAAAAAATGTATTGATGCCTATAATACACCACAATATAAAGCCCGCTATGCTAACGATGCAGAAGGCTTGATAAGACATAAAAAATATAAAAACAACGCAGAATATCAAATCATTGGTGATAAAGTTTTTATCGTTGCCACTCGTGATATTAAAGCAGGAGAAGAAATTTTTGTAAGTTATTCAAAAGATTACTGGGATGCCGTGAAATACAATATAAAAAATAAGTTGTATGGAAAAGAAAAATTAGAACAGTGGCAAAAAATAATAAAGAAATTGAAGATTAAATTATAGTTATTGTGTTACAATTCAACTTAAAATTAAACCGCAATGACACAAAGCATTTTAATAGTTTTTAGGTGTGAGTGCTGACGCTATAGGTCAGCATGCTGATATGTTGTGAAACAACATCGTCATCATTTTTAATTTTGAGTTAATGATTTGGAATTAAAAAAAATAACTAAAAACTCAAAACTAAATAAAATTTGCGTCTTAGCGGCAAAAAATCTTAGTAGTAGTTGTTGTATAGAAACTAAAATTCTCTACTCAATTTCTCTATCTCTAATCTTTACAGCAGGATTACCTTGATAAATACTATATGGTTCGGTACTTTGAATAATAATACTTCCTACTGTGATTACACTATGTGATTTCACTACTACGCCAGGACAAACAACACATTTTGCTCCCACCCATGTACCATCTTCAATAGTAATTCCAAGAACAATTAAATCAAAAGTCACTTTTTTATAATTGTGATTACCACATAAAAGCATTGCACCCTGTGAAATACAGACATTGCTACCAATTTTTACTTTCCCAAGATTATCAATCCACACATGTTCCCCAATCCAAGTATAATCACCAATTTCTAATTTCCATGGATATTTAATTTTTACATATGGCTTAATAACCACACCTTTTCCAATTTTTGCACCAAAAATTCTCAATAATACTACTCTCCATTTGTTTCCTGGAAGCATTGAATTTACAAGGCATTCACCAATAATATACCATAGGATTCGTTTAATTATATTACCCGGTTTATATTCTTTGTTTGAATACCTTGATAAATCTATTGTTTTTTCACTTTGATTTTGCGACATATTCAAATAATTTTTTGTATTCGTTTTTTATTTGGTCAATATTTATTTTTTTCTGAATATAATTTTTTGCGTTAATGCACATTTTTTGAAATTCATCAGTGTTCATTTTGCAAGCATACAAAATTTTTTCAGCAAATTTATTTTTATCTAATGGCAAAGCATAACCGCAATTAAAAACATTCACATCATTCCATGGCGTGCAGTTACTAATAATTACGGGTCTTCCACAAAATAATGTTTCAACAATTGCGTGACCAAAATTTTCATTTTTTGTAGGTAAAAATAAAAAATGATAATTCTGAATAGTTGCAGAAATTTCATTAAAACTTAATGTTCCTTTGTATGTTACTTTGATATTTTCTGGTAACGACTTAATTAGTTCTTTGCATAATTTAAAGTATTCTTTGTCTTCATTGTTTCCATAAATATCATATTCAATAAAAATGTATTTTTGATTAGAAACTTCTTTCAATACATCAATGGCAAAATCTAAATTTTTCACAGGGCTTACACGAGATAAAAAAAATAATTTCAAATGATTTTCTTTTTTATCATTAAAACTTTCAATACTTTGAATATAGGATAAATTGGGTATCTGAAAAATTTTTGATGATGGATAAAAATATTCAATTGATTTCTTTTCATTATCACTTGTAGCGTGAAATATCAAATTCTTATGTAATCCTATTGTTTTTGAAATAAACAAAAATAATTTTTTCTTGAATGACTTTATACCCATTGCTCCTGATTCCAGCATTCCTCTTGGCGATAAAACAATTGGTGATTTAATAAGTAGAAACTTTGATAATAGTAAAGGTAGTATAGAAAATTTGTATGACCAAAAACTATTGATATAAATAACATCAGGATTTAATTGATGAACAACATTCAAAAAATTTTTAATTGTAAAATTTCTTTCAGAAAAATAGAAAACATTTATTCCATCATATTTTGTCCATTTATCAGAAGTTACATTGTATTCCTTATCTGAATTAATGTCTGTATTCATTGTAAGAATAAAAAAATCAATATCATTTTCTAATGACTTCACTAATGAATAAATGGACTTTACAGGACCACCTGCTTTATTGCCCGGCAAAAACCAATCTATCAGTATCAAAACTTTTGTTTTCATTCTACCTGAATATCATTTTTATTTATCCAGTTTTGTAAAACAATCAAATGCCAAAACATCCACCATCTGCCATTTTTATTATTTGTAAAATTTTTCCATTCGCTCATTAGTTTTTCTTTATCAATAAAAGAATGCTCTGATAAATCTTTGATATTTTGATTACAAAATTCAAATAATTCTTTTCTCATCCAATCTTTGAAAGGCAATACAAATCCCATCTTTTTTCGGTGAATTATATCTTTTGGTAATAAATCACTTAATGCGTCAGTTAATAATTTTTTGGGTGTAGTAGGATATTTATACTCATCTGGTAATGCAAGAACAAAATTTACAAGTGCTGTATCTAAAAATGGTGCTCTTACTTCAAGAGCATTTGCCATAGACATTTGGTCAGTATCTCTCAACAATACATTTTGTAAATAATTATCTAACTCTAACAAAGAAACAAAACTTAAAAAATGCTCATTGTAAATTAATTTTTTTTCAGATAAATGAGCATTGAAAAATGTTGATTTATTTGAATTTTTCAAGGGTAATTTTTTTTCTAAAAATACTTTTCTGTGAAATGGAAAAAGTTCATAAACCTTCAAGGAAGGTGATTGTAGCAGTATTTTCAAACGATACGAAAATCTTTCAGGTATAAAATTTGCAACACTTTTTCTAATAGCAGGGAAATCAAGAAAATCTAAACTCTGAAACTTTTTCATTATCTTAAATGAGGGATAACCTGCAAATAATTCATCTCCGCCTACTCCTGATAAAGCAACAGTAATACCTGCTTGCTTTGTATATTTTGAAACAATGTAAGTATTAATACCATCTCCTGATGGATAGTCCATTTTTTCTAGTGCTTCGGGCACTAATTCTAAAACTTCTTTTTCTTTGAGTATAATGTTATGATGATTAGTTTTATACAATTCTGCTAATGATTGGGCATATTGATTTTCTGAAAACTCTTTGTTTTCAGATGTAATGTGAAATGTATTAACATTATTGGAATAAAACTGTTTAAGAATACTGACAATTGCAGATGAATCAATACCTCCCGATAAAAACGCACCTAATGGCACATCGCTTATCAATCTTTTTTCAACTGCATCAAATAATAATTTTTTCACTTGGATTTTTGCTTCATCATAACTAATATCATTTGTTGAATAAGTTTTATCAATGGCTTGCCAGTATTTTTTCTTTTCTGATTTTAATTTATTGTTTTGTAAAACAATTTTCAAACTCGTTGATGAATCTAATAGCTGAACATCTGTAATTAAAGTATGAGGTGAAAAATTAGTGTGATACTGAAAATAATCATAAAGTTGTGAAGCATTTATTTTTTTGGGAATTAATTTAGATTGAAGTAAAGGGCGAATTTCAGATGAAAAGATAAAAACATTATCATTCAAATAATAATATAATGGCTTTTTCCCCATTCTATCTCTTGCTAAAAATATCTCTTTGTTAAGTTTATCATAAATCGCAAAAGCAAACATGCCATCTAAAAATTGCACACAGTTTTCTCCCCATCTGTGATATGCTGCTAAAATTACTTCTGTATCTGAATTTGTTTGAAATGGATATGGTTTTTCTTTTGAATGAAAGGATACTCGTTGAAGTTCTAATTTCAATTGTTTGAAATTATATATTTCACCGTTAAATACTATTACAAATCTATTTTGATAACATTGCATTGGTTGATTAGCATTATCACTTAAATCAATTATCTTTAAGCGAGCATGTCCAACGCTACAAAATTCATCTAACTGCAAAACATTTGAAAAATCAGGACCTCTATGATGTAACTGCTTTGTAAGTTCAGCACATAATTCTGAATGTTGAAAAGAACGAGTTGTAAAAATACCTGTTATTCCACACATGTTTTTGAAATAGAATTAAGTTCTAAAAAATCTTTATTATTTAATAATTTTTGAATACCTTCTTCTAAAGAAATTAAAGGTCTGTTTAAAATGCTTCTCATCTTTGAATTATCAGGCATTCTGCGAGTCATATCTCCTTCTTTCAATGGTGGTAGGAAAACAATTTCAGATTTTGAACGAGTTATTTTGATAATTCTTTGTGCTAATTCTAATACAGAAATCATTTCATCATTGCCGATATTTATTACATCATTATCTAATAAATTTTTTTCAAAGATATTTATCATTGTATCTACATTGTCGTCAATATAAGTAAAGGTGCGGGATTGAGAACCATCGCCATAAATAGTAATGGGTTCATTGTTCAGTGCGGCAACTAAAAATTTAGGTATAACAAAATCGGTAGTTTGATAAGGTCCATAAGTATTAAAAAACCGAAAGATGGTGTAGGACAATTTATACTCCTGATAATATGAACGACAATAACATTCTCCAACATTTTTCACAACGGCATAAGGAATCCGTGAATTAAGAGGTGTGCTGTATTCTCTTTGTGGAATTTCTACAGGTTCTCCATACACTTCAGATGATGAAGCATAAAAAAACTTTTTGATACCTGCTACTTTAGAAAGTTGTAATATATTTTCAATTCCTTTAATGTCATCTAAAACTTTCAAAGGATTTTCCTGTGTTCTCTTTACGCCCACTACTGCCGCAAAGTGAAATACATATTGAATAGGAAATTGATAAAATACTTTAGCAATATCCTGATAATTATTACAATCTGCTTTGATGAATTTTACATTATTGTGAATACTTTTAGGAATCTTTTTTTCACTGCCAGTGCTTAAATTATCTACAATTACTATCTGATAGTTTGGATTTTCTGCTAATTTTTTTGCGAGCGAACTGCCTATGTTTCCTGCACCTCCTGTTATTAGAATATGTGTTTTCATCTAATATATTTTGTTGTTTGAAAATGCTTTTTATTCTTTGCAAAGATGGTAAATTTTTTTTATCCAGTTATCTGTATTTATTTTTTGTGATAGTTGATAACTTTTTTCACACATTGAAAGATATTCATCATCATTTAGTTTTATGAATTCTAATAAATAATTTTTTAGTGCTTGTTTATTGTTAGGTTGAAAAATAAATCCATTTTCCTGATGACGAACAAAAAATTCATTAGCCCCTACTTTTGATGAACAAATGATGGGTAAACCTGCAGTAGTCATTTCATGAACCACTACACCCCATGGTTCAAATTTGCTTGGTAATATAAATACATCTGTTTGCAAAATGATATTTCTTAATGCTTTGGGCTGAATAAATCCTAAATGTTTAATTTGTGGATGTTGAATTGGTTTTATATTTCCCTTGCCTGCACAATATAATTGCCAGTTATTAGGATATTCATTACACACTTCAATAAATGATTGCCACAACAATTCAATATTTTTTTCTGATGCATATCTTCCAACAAATAAAAATGTGTAGTTTCTTTTATTATTCTTTTTTCTTTCAAAATATATTTCTTGAAAATACTTTGTATCACAGCAATAAAAACCTAATGTAATGTCTTGTTCATCAAATCCTAAATGCTTTGCGAATTTTTTTTGTTTGTTCCCAGGCACAAATGCTTTATGAAATAGTTTTTTATATTTAATTTTAAAGTAAATACTTCCTATGTTTTGTCGTAATGTGTTTTCCCATTGATTGTCTAAAAGTAAGATATTATTAGAAAGTTTGAGTTGTTTTGTAATTTCAAAGTATTTAGGATAAATCCATCCTGCTTGCATTAAACAGGTGGGATTAAAGTTTTTAATTTTATTCATCAGTTCATTAAAACTTAAACTATCTCTATCTATGATTGAAATATATTCTGAATTAATTTCAAATTCAAAGGGTGCAACAGGATTTACTTTTTTGCAAATAATCAATACTGGCACTTTATATTCTTCTGCAAAATACTTGATATTACTCAAAAAGTAAGGGGCTAATTCTTCATATAATATAAGCAATCTCATGTTAAATAAATTGTGTGAGTTTTCTTAATGGCTTAAAATACAAGGTGAAAAAATAAGGTTTTAATTGATTGACTTCCCATGCTTTTCTATCATTGATATTGGCTTTAATTCTGTTTAATATAGATTGATTGCTAACGCCGCCTGTTCTCATTGCTATAATGTAATCATCTAAATAATCAAACTTAATTTTATGTTTATACATTACTCTTAATATCCATTCATAATCAGCGGCAGTGCCCATATCTAAACGATAGTTTCCAAATTTTTCATATACATCTTTTGTAACAAAGCAAGTAGGGTGGGGTGGCATCCAGCCATACAAGAATGACGAAAGTGTGTAATTTCCTGCTTTCCATTTACGCAGAATTTTATTGGTATTTTTTTTATCTACATAATACAAATTTGCATATACGCCCTGTAATTCTCTTTGAAAATGGGATTGTACTTTTTCAATAACATTCTGATGAATATAAAAATCATCGGCATGTAAAATGCCTATTATATCTCCTGACGCAATTTTAATTCCTTTATTTATAGCATCGTATAAACTTTTATCTTTTTCAGAAATAATTTTTCTTTTTTCAAATGGATGCTTTTGAATAATATCAAGCGTTCCGTCAGATGAACAATTATCAATAATAATATGTTCTATATTAGAATATGTTTGAGAATATATTGAATTCAAACAATCTTTAATTGTAGAAGCATTATTAAATGTAGGTGTTATAATACTAACTAACTTCATTACATAAAGCATTTTGCAAAGTCATACAAATCATTGAAAGCAAAGTCGTATGGAAAGTGTGGTTTTGGATTAGGTGATAAATAAACTGCATACATACCAGCATTGTGAGCAAATTGTAAATCAGATAAACTATCTCCAATCATTATTGATTTATTAAATTCAATTTCTGGAAAATCTTTTTTGGCTTCTAAAGCCATGCCTATATTAGGTTTTCGTTTAATAGATTTTATTGATTCTAAATCAGGTGCGTAATAAATTTTATCTATAATGATATTTTCATCACTCAATTTTTTTTGCATATAATCATGCACAATTTGTAAATCATTATCACTCATCAAACCTTTACCTATTCCTTGTTGATTTGTAACAATAATTATTCTTCCAAATTTTTTTCTCAATATCTTCAATGCCTCTATTGCATTATCAATAAATTCAAATTCATCAATTTTTTTTACATAATCATTATCCAATTTTTTGTTTATTACACCATCTCTATCCAAAAACAAAGTCCATTCATTAGTTATATTCAAATGTGATAATGATGAAAAATCTTTTTGTGCTTTAGTATAATCAGCAGGAATGCCAATATCTATGAAATAATTATTCACTAAATGCACTTTTATATGATGATTCAGAAATATCTTTTCAAAAAAATCTTTTTCTATTGAAAAAATTTTTTGTGAAGGACTATGAGATAAATAAAATTTTTTATTGATTAAATAAATGCCAGCACTAATCCATCCATCTTTTATTTTGTTTGATTTTTCTGAAAATCCTGTAACATAATTATTTTCAAACTCTACAAAACCATATCTGTCCGATGATTCAATATATTTTAATGCTATGCTTACATTTTCATTTTGATGTGAGTGTATAAAAGAAGGTAAGTCAAAATTTAAAAATGTATCACCGTTGATGACAAGGATATTTTCTGCAGGAATTTGTTTAAATGCAAATTTTACCGCACCACCTGTTCCAAGTGGTTCATTTTCCTGTATATAATGAATTTGTAAGGAATGAAAATGATTGTGAAAGTAATTTTGAATAGTTTCAGATTTATAACCAACTGATAAATACACATCTTTAATTCCCTGAATTTGCAATTGTTTTAAGATATAATATAAAAATGGTTTATGAGCAACAGGTGCCATTGGTTTTGGCAAATCAGGAATTAAATGCTTTAAACGAGTGCCCAATCCTCCTGCTAATATCAATGCTGGAATTTTCATTCAACATTAATTTTTTGGGAACAATGCTTCTTCAACAAGTTGACAAACAGTATGTCCAATCATCATGTGTGATTCTTGAATGCGTGGTGTATCCTTGCTTGGCACATTGATTAGTAAATCAACATATTTTTTCATTTCACCACCAGATTCTCCTGTAAAACCAACAGTAAAAGCACCTTTTTGTTTTGCTTCAATGATGGCATTAATCACATTTTTAGAATTACCGCTTGTAGAAAGACCTATTAAAATATCTTTTGATTCAATCATTGCTTTGACAAGGCGAGAAAAAATTTCATCATAACTATAATCATTCGCGACTGCAGTAATGTAACTGGTATTAACATGCAATGCTTCTGAATACAATGGTGGTCTGTCGTAATAATATCTTCCACTTAATTCAGCAGCAAGATGTTGTGCATCGGCTGCACTACCGCCATTTCCACACCACAATACTTTTCCTTTATTTTTGTAGCACTCAATAATTTTTTGTGTAAGTAATTCAATTTTTTGAATAAGATTATCATCGTTGATAATTGCTTGTTTCGTTTTTACTGATGCTTCAAAAGATTTTAAAATTTCGTTTTTCATTAGAATTAATTTAGGATTTTGATATTAATAAAAGATATTATTTTTCAATTGTTTTGTATTGTCTGATAATTTTTTTCACTAATGGATGTCTTACAATATCCGATTCTTCTAAAAATAAAATATCAATACCTTCAATATCTTTCAATATTTCAATTGCCTGAATCAAACCTGATGGTTGTTTGGAAGGCAAATCAATTTGAGTAATGTCTCCAGTTATTACAAACTTTGCGTTATTACCCATTCTTGTTAAAAACATTTTTAATTGACTATTAGTAGTGTTTTGGGCTTCATCTAATATCACAAAAGCATTGTCTAATGTTCTACCACGCATAAAAGCAAGTGGGGCAATTTGAATAGTTCTGTTTTCTAAATACAACTGCAGTTTATCGGCAGGAATCATATCTGCTAATGCATCATAAATAGGTTGCATATAAGGGTCTAATTTTTCTTTCAAATCACCAGGTAAAAAACCCAAATTTTCTCCCGCCTCTACTGCGGGGCGAGTAAGGATGATTCTTTTGACTTGCTTGTTTTTTAATGCACGAACGGCAAGTGCTACAGCAGTATAGGTTTTTCCAGAACCTGCTGGTCCAATAGCAAATACCACATCATTTTTTTCTACGGCTTCTACTAATCTTATTTGATTAAGCGTTCTTGCCTTGATAACATTACCATTTTGTCCATATACTAAAACATTTGCACTGTTATTATCCATCATTTTGGAAGCATTTTTTTCAGATGAATCATTCATTAAACCTTCAATAACTGATGTGGTAAGAAAGCCAAAATCTTCGTAATAATTCAAAAGCTGTTTCCATTTTTTTTCAAAAGATTTAATAATATCTTTATCACCTATCAATTTAATTTCATTACCACGGGCAATGATTTTTAATGCAGGGAAATGTTTTTTAACTATTTCTAATTTTTCATTATTTACCCCGTAAATTTCAACGGGATTATCAGTTTCCAGAATAACAATTTTCTCTATCAATTTTTTTCTGCAAATATACATTAAAAAATTTTTTTTGGGTAAAATTTAATAGCATGAATAGAGAATTTATGAACAGTATTAATATTAAAGTTATATTTTGAAATAATTCAATTCTTAACAATACTTTCAGTATAAAATGTATTTCATACCTTTGCATAAATATAAATCATTTTTTATGAAAAAATTTTTTACTGTTTTGTTTTTTATAATGGTTATTTTTCTTTCAAAATTTTCTCTTATATCTCAAAATAAAGAAATTGATTCACTCAAAAATGTTCTTAAAAAATTACCTAAACCAAAAGGAGAACTTTCAGATACTATATACATTAAAATATTAAATGATTTAGCGAGGGAATTAATATACACCAACCCAGACACAGCCACTACATTAGCTCAACAGTGCATGCAATTATCTGAAAATATGAAATGGAAAAAAGGAAAGGTCATTTGTTTAAAAACATTAGGGAGTTGCAATCTTGTAATAGGCAACTATCAGTTGGCATTAAATTACTATAATTCAGGAATTAAAATTGCTGAAGAAATTTCCGATTATAATTTTCAAGCAAGATTTCTTGGCAATATTGGAATTGTTTATTATGAACAATCTGATTTTCCAAAAGCATTAGAGTATTTTTTAAAAGCATTGAAATTTTATGTAAAGATAGGAGATAAAAATGATATTGCAAATCTTTTAAGCAACATAGGAAACATTTATAAAGAGCAAACAGATTATCCCAAAGCATTAAAGTATTATTTAAAAGCATTGAAAATAGCAGAAGAATTAGGAGACAAAAGAATTATGGCTATTAACCTTTATAATATAGGGAATATTTATTATGAACAATCTGATTATCCCCAAGCTTTAAATTGTTATTTCAGAGCATTGAAAATAAATGAAGATTTAGGCAATAAGAGAGATATGGCTATCAACTTTGGCAGTATTGGGAATGTTTATAGTGGACAAGCCGATTACACACAAGCATTAGATTATTATTTCAGAGCATTGAAAATAAATGAAGAATTGGGCAATAGAAGAAATATGGTTGTTTGTCTTGGTAATATTGGAGATCTTTATAGAAAAATAGGCGATTTCAAAAAATCTGAAAAATACCTTAAAAAAGCAATTGCTTTAAGTGATTCAATTGGGACATTAAATTTTACAAAAGAATTCGAATCTTACCTCTCTCAACTCTACGATACCCTTGGTCAATATAAATTGGCTTTGGAACATTTCAAAAAATACATCGCTGCAAGAGATACTATTGAAAGTGATAAAAGAATAAAAGAACAATCACAGTTAGAGGCAAGGTTTGAATATGAAATGAAAGAAATGAAAGCAAAAGCCGAACAAGAAAAAAAGGAAATTGCCCTCAAATCTGAAAGAAAAAGAAATAAGATTATTATGAACAGTTTAATAACAGGACTTATACTTGTTTTGATTTTTTCTTTTTATATATGGCGTTCTTTGAGCATTACAAAAAGTCAGAAGGAAATCATAGAACAGGCCAAAGATATTATAGAAAAACAAAAAGATGAGGTAGAAGAACAAAAGCGACTTGTAGAAATAAAAAACAAAGACATCATGGATAGTATAAACTATGCTTTGCGTATTCAGCAAGCCATCTTACCAGATGATAAAAAGTGGAATAGATTATTAACTGATAGTTTCAAACTTTACTTACCCAAAGATGTCTTAGCAGGAGATTTTTACTGGCTGGAAGAAAATGAAAACTACATTTATGTTGCTGCTGCTGACTGCACAGGACACGGCGTTCCAGGTGCAATGGTAAGCGTTGTTTGTAGCAGTGCATTAACCAAAGCAGTTTTAGAAGACAAACTCACCAACACAAATGAAATTTTAGACAGAGTAAGGGAAATAGTAATAGAAAAAATGTCCAGCAATGAAGGGCATTTGCGAGATGGAATGGATGTGTGTTTGGTAAGAATCAATAAAAATAACCGCAAAGAAATTCAATACAGCGGAGCAAACCGATCATTGTATATTATCAAAGAAAATGGAGTATTAGAAGAATTAAGTCCAGATAAACAACCCATTGGTTGGATGGAAGAGGCAAGCCCATTCAAAGCGGAGAATAAAGTTATTGACCAAGGCGATATGTTATACTTAACCACCGATGGCTTTGCCGACCAGTTTGGCGGACCAAAGAATAAGAAAATCAAAACCAAAGGGATGTTAGAATTATTTATCAATGTTCATTCACTATCTCTTTCTGAACAAAAAGAAAAAATACAATTATATTATTCTGAATGGAAAGGAGGTGGCGACCAAACCGATGATGTGTGTGTGATTGGGATAAGAATTTAGTTGCTAGTGTTAAGTTTTGAATAATTAAATAATTAATGAGAAGTATTTTTTATATCATTAACATCTATTTTAGTTATTTTTGCTCAAAAATTCTGATATGAAAAATTTTTATTCATTTGTTATTTTTACTTTAATATCAATTTTTTCCTTTTCACAAAATGAATACTTGCAGTATAGAAGCCAAAATAATCCTCTGTATTGGAAAAATAGAAAGCCATATCCAGGTTATTGGCAACAAGATGTGCATTACAATATCTATGCTACATTAAATGACAGCACAGATATAATTTCAGGAGAAGAAGAAATTATCTACTGGAATAATTCACCTGATGAACTTAAAGAAATTTTCATGCATTTATACAACAATGCTCAATGCAAAAATTCTTATTTATCTGATTTATACAAAAACAATAAAATACCATTGAAATATAGTAAATACAGAGAAAAAAATCTTGGTACAGAAATAGTAAGTATTGAAATTAAACATAAAACAACTTCCCATTGTGACTCCATTCTTACAGTTGGTGTAACAGATGATGGACTTCCAAAAGAAACCCTTTCAGTGATTTGTGATACTATTTTATATTCCAAAAAATGTGATAATTATGAAATTGATAATACTATACTTCGTATTCCCCTTGAATTTCCATTAAAACCTAATGATTCAATTGTGATAAAAATTCGTTTCAAAACATATTTTGATAAAGAAGCCATTCGCAACAGAATGAAAATGTTTGAAACTTTTGGATATAAACATTATGATATTGTGCATTGGTATCCGAGAATTTCTGTATATGACCACAAAATGAAATGGGATACACAACAACATTTAGATCATGAATTTTATGGTGATTTTGGTTCTTATTATGTAGAACTTTCATTGCCTGAACAATACATTTTAGATGGCACAGGAATAATGATTAATGAAAAAGAAGTATTACCTGATGAATTAAGAAAAAAATTAGATTTATCTAACTTCAAAAATAAACCTTTCAATTCACCGCCTTCTGAAATTATTAAACCAACAGGAAAATACAAAACATGGAAATTTAGTGCAATCAATGTTCATGATGTAGCATACACAGCAGATCCTACTTATCGCATAGATGAAAAAGTTTTTAATGGTGTTAGATGTATTGCTCTTGTTCAAGAACCACATGCTGCTGGCTGGTTAAATGCAACTGAATACATGACAAAAATTATTGATGTCAATAGCAAAAATATTGGACCATACTATTATCCAAAAATGATTTGTGCTGATGCTCAAGATGGAATGGAATATCCTATGCTAACATTAGATGGAGGATTTGATCCATTTTACAGAACTTTACTTGTTCATGAAATGACACATAATTGGTTCTTTGGAATGTTGGGCAGTAATGAAACATATCGTGCTTTTTTAGATGAAGGTTTTACTCAATTTTATACTGCAGATACATATCAACAAATTGATGGACCTTATTCTTTTAATCATATTCCACAAAATAAGTATGAAAAAATTTCTTTTGAACCGCTCAAAGAAATGGATGCTTCTGTTTACAATCCTTATTATAGTTATGTGGTAATGAATCAATTGGATATGCCTTTGAATACACATAGTGATGATTTTAACGGAGGAATAAGACATGGTGGAGGATATAGTTTAGTTTACTTTAAAACGGCAACAATGTTGAAAAATTTAGAGTATGTTTTAGGCAGAAAATTGTTTGATGAAGCAATGCAATACTATTTTCATAAATGGAAATTTGCACATCCTTATCCAGAAGATTTTAGAGAGGCGATAATTGAGTATACAAAAGTGGATTTAAATTGGTTCTTTGATCAATGGTTAGAAACAACTAAAACTATAGATTACAAAATTAATCGTGTGAAAAAAATTGGCGATGGAAAGTATAAAATAACATTCAAAAGAAAAGGTGATCAACAAATGCCCATTGATTTTGCAGTAATCAATAAAAATGACTCTGCTATTCATTATCATATTCCAAATACATGGTTTGTAAAAACCACATCTGCTAATGTTTTACCAAGATGGATAGGTTGGGGACCAAAATTAAAAACTACCTATACAGCCACTGTAGATATTGGAAAATCTAATTCTATCAAGCAAGTTATTATTGATCCTTCTTATAGATTAGCAGATATTGACTGGACCAATAATTATTATCCATTTAAAACAGAAGTAAATTTTGATTGGAAAGTTTATAAACCAATTAATTGGAGATATTATGAAATGAAGGTATTTCCAGCATTGTGGTATAATGGATTTGATGGACTTAAAATAGGAGCCAACTTAACAGGAGATTATTTAAGATTCAAACATGTTTTTGATTTTACATTATACTTTAATACAGCGGCAGGACAAAATTATTTAGATACTGCCATTTCAAGAAATAGTATTTATCCTGTTTCTTTTATTCTTAATTACAAAACAAGATTAAATAAAATTGGAAAACAAACTAATGTGTTTTTGGATGGAAGATTTATTGATGGTTTAAAGTTGGCATCAGCAGGTTTTGAAAAATTTTTGAGAGATAATCAAATGAGAATTTATGTTTATTACAAAGCAATGTGGAGAGATCAATGGAGAGATTCTGTGTATTTGTTATCACCAGCAGAATGGACTTACAAAGCACTTAACGGGGCTTTTCATATAGGAGTAGAAAATACATATTCACACATCAATGGCAATGGTAAAATTTCAATGGATATTCGTGCATCTGCATTTTCAAAATTCAATGATTATTCATACATACAATTAGAAAATATCCATCATCTTAAGTTATGGAAATTTGATTTTCACTCAAGAATATTTGCACAATATGGAATTGCAAACAATGCACCGTATGAATCAATGTTGTATGTGGCAGGTGCAAATCCTGAAGAATTGATGAATAACAAGTACACAAGATCAATGGGCATTTTACCACCTGATTGGGCAACTTACAATTTTAATACTAATCACTTTTCTTATGGTGGAGGATTAAATTTACGTGGATATAACGGTTATGTATTACCAACTGTAAATACTGATGGCACTATAAGATACAATTACAAAGGTTTATCAGGTGCATCTGTTAATGCAGAGTTAGAATTTACAAGATTGTTTTCATTTTTAAGAGTAAAAAAATTGAGCAAATCAATGAAAATACAAACATATATTTTTGGAGATGTAGGAAGTATCAATACTAACTACATAAATGAATCATTAAAATTTTCAGATCCATTATCAGATGCTGGATTAGGTGCTACATTAACTATTTCAAAATGGGGACCATTGACAGAATTCAAACCATTAACTATTCGCTTTGATATGCCATTATTTTTAAGCAGAGTTCCTGCTAATGAAAAAGATTATTTTCAGTTTAGATGGTTGATTTCCATCAATCGTGCTTTTTAGTAAAAAATCGATTTGAAAAACTGATTTAAATCAGGTTTTAAACATTTAAAAGTTAAGAAGAAGTACTTGTGTTAAAATAAAGTTTAAATTGTTGATAAATTTAATTGAAAGCACTTCAATGTAAAAAAATTTAGCACTTACTTTGCACTCATAAAATAATAAATATATGAGTAGCACCACAGATAATTCATTAGTTAGTAAAAAAATTAAAAGAGCAAAAATGGCTAATTATCAAGAAAAATCAAAAGAAACAAACAATTCTAATCATCTGTCAAAATCAATGAAAGCCTACACTTACAATGAAGTGTTTAATGCAACATTGAGATATTTTAATGGTGATGAATTAGCCACTAATACATGGATAAGCAAATATTGTTTAAAAGATTCAGAAGGAAAATATTATGAATTAACTCCCGATGATATGCACAAAAGAATGGCCAGAGAATTTGCCCGTATTGAAAGGAAATATAAACAAAATGCTCCATCTGAAATTAGTAAGTATTATCAAAAAATTCAGGAAATAAAAAATGATGAGGAACATATATATACAATGTTCAAAAACTTTAAATATATTGTGCCACAAGGATCTGTGATGTCTGCATTAGGTAATCCTTTTATGATAGCATCATTATCAAATTGTGTTGTACTTCCTAAAATTTACGATTCTTATGGTGGGGTGTTTTTTACAGACCAGCAATTAGCACAACTTTTTAAAAGAAGATGTGGTGTAGGTATTGATATTAGTACATTAAGACCAGCAAATGCACCAGTATCAAATGCGGCAGGGACAACCTCCGGTGCAGTTTCTTTTATGGAAAGATTTTCATATACAACAAGAGAAGTTGCTCAAAACGGAAGACGCGGAGCATTGATGATAACTATGGATGTGGCTCATCCGGATATTTTTGATTTTGTTACTATTAAACAAGATTTAAAGAAAGTTACAGGTGCCAATATATCGGTTCGTTTATCTGATGAATTTATGAAAGCAGTCGTAAATGATAGTGAATATACTTTAAGATGGCCAATTGATTCTACTCAGCCAAAATTTAAAAAGACAATTAAAGCAAGAGATTTATGGAATACCATTATTAAATGTGCTCATAATACTGCAGAACCAGGACTGATATTCTGGGACAGACAACATTATTATTCTACATCATCTGTATATCCGGGTTTTGAAAATGTTTCTACTAACCCTTGTAGTGAAATTGCTATGCAAGGCGGAGATAGTTGCAGATTGATGGCAATCAATTTATTTTCATTTGTAGAAAATCCTTTTACTAAAAATGCATCCTTTGATTTCAAAAAGTTTGAAGAAGTTGTGTATTATGCTCAAAGATTAATGGATGATTTAGTAGATCTAGAATTAGAATCAATAGAAAGGATATTAAAAAAAGTTGAATCCGATCCAGAACCAGATTATATAAAAGATACAGAAATAAGAACATGGAAATTATTGTATGAAACAGGTAAAAAGGGAAGAAGAACAGGATTAGGATTTACAGGATTGGCAGATTGTATAGCCGCATTAAATATCAAATTTGATACTGATGATGCTAACGAAATGGTTGATAAAATTATGCGAACAAAATTAAAAGGAGAGTTTGAAAGCAGTATTGATATGGCTATTGAAAGAGGAAAATTTGAAGTGTTTAATCCCGTTTATGAAGAAAAGTCAGAATTTATTCAAATGATGAAAAAAGAATTTCCTGAAGTGTTTGATAGAATGATGAGGAATGGCAGAAGAAATATATCAATTAGTACAGTTGCACCTACAGGCACTTTGAGTATTCTGACACAAACATCATCAGGCATCGAACCTGTATTTTTACTAAGTTACAAAAGAAGAAAAAAAGTAAATCCTTCTGATAAAAATGCACGTATTGATTTTGTAGATCCATTAGGTGATGCATGGCAAGAATTTGAAGTGTATCATCCAAAATTAAAAACATGGATGGAGGTTACTGGTGAAACTGATATAACAAAATCACCTTATTATGGAGCAACTGCACATGAAATTGACTGGTTAAAACGAGTGAAGTTACAGGCAATAGTTCAAAAATATACTACGCATAGCATAAGTTCTACCATTAATTTACCATCAGATACAAAAGAAGAAAAAGTAGGTGAAATTTATTTAGAAGCATGGAAAATGGGATTAAAAGGTATTACCGTTTATCGCGATGGATCTAGAACGGGTGTGTTAATTTCTGATGATGAATCAAAGAAAAAAGAAAATGTAACTAATATAAAAAGACCAAAATCTTTAGAAGCAGAAATTGTCAGATTCCAAAATCAAAATGAAAAATGGATAGCAGTTGTAGGGATATTAAACAACAGACCTTATGAAATTTTTACAGGAAAATCTGAAGATGCTTTTGTGCTTCCAAATTATGTTACAAAAGGTTGGGTTATTAAATCTGTCAATGAAGATGGCAGTAAAAGATATGATTTTCAATACTTAGATAAAGATGGATATAAAGTTACCATTGAAGGATTATCAAGATCTTTTGATAAAGAGTATTGGAATTATGCTAAATTAATTTCTGGTGTATTAAGACAGGGTATGCCATTACCACAAGTGGTAGAATTAGTAGAATCACTAAATTTTTATGACGACAATATCAATAGTTGGAAATATGGCGTTGCAAGAGCATTGAAAAGATTTATTCCTGATGGAACAAAAGCAGATAAAGTTTGTCCATCTTGTGGAGACCCTGAAGGATTAGTATATGAAGAAGGATGTTTGAAATGTAAAAGTTGTGGATCTACTAAATGCGGATAAAGATTTTGTTACTATTCAGATGATGCAAAATGCTTTGCGATCTTTGCGTGAAAAATATACCTCCTGAATAGTAACAATATTTTTAAGGTAATATCCTTGATTTAAGTTTAAAATTTCATTTTATCTGATAGATTTTATTTATTAAATTTGCCTTTGCAATAAATTTTGTTTATGAACATTCAGCAATTAGAATATATTGTGGCATTGTATCAATACGGTAATTTTGCAAAAGCCGCTGAAAAATGTTTTGTTACACAGCCCACCTTGTCTATGATGATAAAAAGGTTAGAAGAAGAATTAAATGTTGTAATTTTTGATAGAAATAAAAATCCTATTGAACCCACAGATGTTGGTTTGCAGATTATTCAAAAATCACAGCAGATATTAAATGAAATTGAAGAATTAAAAATCTTTGCTAATCAAAATAAAACATCAAAGAAAGGTAATTTGAAATTAGGAATACTTCCAACCATAGCCCCATATTTATTGCCACTTATTTTAAATTCCTTTTCAAAAAAATATGCTGATATTACTTTAGAAATAAATGAACTTACAACAGATGAAATTATTGAACAACTTCACAAAGGACTTATTGATATTGGTATTTTAGCCACACCATTAAACGATAAAGATATTCTTGAGAAAAAATTATTCATTGAAAAATTTTACATTTATACATCAGATAAAAAGTTACTAAAAAGTAAAAAAGTTTCTTTGAAAGATATTAAGAATCAAACAATGTGGCTTTTAAAAGAAGGGCATTGTTTTAGAAATCAGGTAATAGAAATTTGCCATCCACAAAATAAATCATCAGTTCAATTTATTGCAGGCAATTTAGATACTATTATTAAACTAATAGATTTTCACGGAGGTACTACAATTATACCAGAACTAATGATTAAATACTTATCCAAATCACAATTTAAAAAAGTTGTATCATTTGAAAACCCTGTGCCTGCAAGAGAAATAAGCATTGTTCAAAATAAATTGTTTATTAAAGAGCATCTTATCAATACACTTTATGACCATATTATATCAGTGATGAAAGTTGAGTTAAATCAAAATACAAAAACAAAAATTATTCGTCCATTGTAAATTAGTTTCAAGATATTTTTATTTCGGTTATATTTCCCAAAATTTTTAATTCATGCGAATTGCAGTTATAGACATGGGCACTAATACTTTTAATTTGCTAATAGCAGATTTACAATCAAATGCTTTTAGAGAAGTTTATTCCACCAAACATCCAGTAAAATTAGGGCAAAAAGTATTTGAAGAACATGTTATTGATAATAACGGAATAAGTAAAATTTTAGAAGTATTGAAAAATTATATTGATATAGCACAATCTTATTCGGTTGAAGAAATAATTGCAATTGCTACTTCGTCCATCAGAACAGCAAAAAATAAAGAAGATATTTTGAAAACAATTAAAGAAAAATTAAATCTGGATGTTAAAGTGATAGATGGAAACAGAGAAGCCGAATTGATATACTATGCAAATACTTTTGCTATTAAGAATTTGCAGAAAGAAATATCAAATGAAAACTGTTTAATAATGGACATAGGTGGAGGAAGTACGGAGTTTATTATATGTAATCATCAACAGCAATTATGGAAACAAAGTTTTTTATTAGGAATGGCACGACTAATAGATGAAATCAAACCAAACGATCCTATTACAAATGACGATATTGAAAGAATTCATAAATATCTTGATAAATCGTTACATCCTTTGGAAAACAAAATAAAAGAATATATACCAAAGATATTAGTTGGTTCGTCAGGTGTTTTTGATTCTATTGTAGAAATGATAGAAGCAAATCTTCATTCTTTACAAGTCAATAAAAGTAATTGTGTAGTGCCTTTATCGGATTTTTATGAAATATATAAAAGTATTTTACCATTAAGATATTCTGAAAGATTGCAGTATAAAGGACTCATAGAAATGCGAGCAGATATGATAGTTGTGTCAATGATATTGATTGATTATGTTTTATCAAAATATAATTTACAAAAAATGATAGTGTCTTTTTATTCATTAAAGGAAGGTGTTATCATTGAAAAATTGTATCAAAATAAAAATTAGTTTACAAATTTTATATTATTGAAAATCAATTAAATAACAAGTTTTCAACCGTGAAAAATTATAAATCTATTTACAAAATTTCACGGATAAATTATTGACCTAATTCCTTCAAAATTTTTTCTGCAAGTATTTTGCAAATCTTCTCATAACTTTGATATGTCCATCCTGCTATATGTGGTGTTAGAATAACATTCTCACAATTTCTCAAATACTCAAATTCTTCCGCTTGTGTTCCATTCATTTCTTCAAAATTAATACCTTCATATTCTAATACATCTAAACAAGCACCTTTTATTTTACCAGATTTTAATCCTTTCACTAATGCAGATGATTTCAAAATTTTACCTCTTGATGTATTGATAAAATAAATTGATTTTTTAAATCTTTCAAAAAATTTTTCATCTGCATAATAAAATGTTTCTTCATTTAATGGTAAATGCAAACTTACTACATCAGCATTTTCAAAAATATCATTGATATCAACTACATTTACAAAAGTATCTTGAATATCTTTTTTATATTTATCATACACTAATATCGGGCATTCAAAACCACTTAATTTTTTGGCAAAAGCACTACCCATATTTCCATATCCAATAATTCCTACCTGCAAGTATTTTAACTCAATGCCCCAGTTACTTTTTCTATCCCAAATGCCCTGTCTTACTTCATTATCTGCTTTCTTTAATTTATTTAATAACATCAACAGCATTCCGATTGCATGTTCTCCAACAGCATCTCTATTGCCTTCGGGAGAGTTAATACATTTTATACCTTTGCTTTCTGCATACTTTATATCTATATTTTCCAATCCTGAACCAGCCCTGCCAATTATTTTCAATTGCTTTGTATTATCAATGATTGTTTTGTCAATTTTTTTACTTCTTACAATCAATATATCTGCATCTTCTAATTCCCTTAATAATTCAGCATTTTCAGCATTACTCAAATCTTTTACTTCAATGTTTTTTTCTTGGAAAATTTCAAACAAAGAAGGATGAACCTGTTCTAATACCACTGCTTTATACAATTTTTTTTTCATTTTAAATAATTTTTATTCCCAAAATATCCACAACATATTCAAAATACAAAAGTAGTGTAAATACTTGATTCATAAGGACAAAAAAATAATTATTCACAAGTAAAAAAATTCGTAACTTTAAACCTAAAATTGCACCCACAAACATATAATAATTATGAGTGATTTAAAAAATATACCAGGGCTAAAAAAGTTTAATACAGCAAAAAAATCTCTTAACAATGTTCATCCTGAAATGCTTTTAGATAATGGCAAAGTAATGCCACAGGCAGTTGAAATAGAAGAAGCATTTTTAGGTGCTTTAATGTTAGAAAAAGATGCATTTATCAAAGTAGCAGAGTTGGTTTTTGCAGATATATTTTACAAACCGCAACATCAAATTATTTTCAATGCTATTTACAATTTATTTCATCGTAATGAACCTATTGATTTATTATCTGTAACACAAGAATTAAAAAGATTATCTCAATTAGAAATAGTTGGAGGAGCGTATTATTTAACTCAATTAACTTACAAAGTAGCATCTGCGGCACATATAGAGTATTATGCAAGAGTATTACTTCAAAAGTATTTGCAAAGAGAAGTTATCAGAATATGCACAGAAACTATTCAAAATGCATTTGAAGATAGTAATGATGTGTTTTTACTTGTAGAAAATACTACCAAAACAATTTTTGAATTGATTGAAACGGTTACAAAATCAAGAGAGAAAAATATCAAAACGCTTGTTCAAGAAACTATTGACAATTTGAAAAATGCTAAAAATAATTTAGGTTTAACAGGTGTTCCAAGTGGTATTAAAGCCATTGATAGCATTACATCTGGATGGCAAAAATCTCATTTTATTATTCTTGCCGCTCGTCCTGCTATGGGTAAATCTGCTTTGATGCTCACCTTTGCAAAAAATGCTGTGATAGATTATTCTTCAAAAGAAAATAAAATTCCTGTGGCTATTTTTTCTTTAGAAATGACAGCACAGGATATTGTAAAAAGATTATTGTCAATGTATACTCAAATTCCATTAGATAGAATCAGCAATGGTCAATTAGCCGAATATGAACTTGTGCAACTTTCTAAAGCCATAGAAAACTTTAACGATGTGCCACTATTTATTGATGACACGCCATCTATTTCACTTACAGAATTGAGAGCAAAAGCAAGAAGATTAAAAGCACAACACGATATTAAACTCATTATCATTGACTATTTACAATTGATGAGTAACAGAGATAAAAATTCTAATACATCCAACAGAGAGCAAGAAATTAGTAGTATATCAAGAGGATTAAAAAGTTTGGCAAAAGAAATTGATGTGCCAATTATTGCACTGTCTCAGGTGAATCGTGCGGTAGAAAAAGAAAAAGAAAGCAAGATGCCTAAACTTTCAGATCTTCGTGAATCAGGTTCATTAGAGCAAGATGCAGATATGGTGTTTTTCATTTATCGTCCTGAGTATTATACAGGTGATAATACAGAGCCCGAATGGAAAGATGCCGCAGAACTTAGTTTAGCAAAAAACAGACACGGTAGAACAGATAGATTAAAACTTCGTTTTCACAAACAATTTGGTTTATTTACAGATTATGATGATGGCAATCCATTCTCTGCCTTTTCATCTATTGAACCAAATTCAGATTTTATGAGTGAGACAGGAGTTAAACCAACAGGTATTGTGATTTCTTCAAGATTAAATCAAAACAAAGACGATAATTCCGACATTTCAAGAAATGAAATTGAAGAAGATTTTTAGTATTTGTTTTTGAATTTTCAATATTCAATTCTCAATATTCAATTTTCAATATTCAAGTGATTTGTTTATTGAGAGTAGTAGAGTATAAAAGATTTAGTTTATGGTTAGTTTTTACAAGAAAATTTTTTTGTAAATGGAATTGTAAATTTCAAAATATTGGGCGAGGATGTTTGGAGTTTTTTAGTTATAACTTACTACTTAATTTAGATAAACTTATCGACAAATAATACAGTCTGCGAGCACCAATGGTTATTAATTGCTCAAATGTTTCTATTTGAACTGTCAACCTACTAAGGCCAAGCCAGTGTTAGTGTTTGCCATAATTAGTTATTTTTTTATAGTTTCAGAATATTCTTAAGTCTAGTGGACATATATTTGTAGTTCTTTTCAAAAATTAAATAAAAAATAAGTGATAGCAAATTAGAAACTAACATTCCGTATATACTGTGTTCAATTGGCCTTAAGTCAAATTTTTTGGGGATTGTATCAAAAAAAGGACTAAATTTACACCTTAAATAATACAATCCACCTATGATTGACACAAATTTTTTATTGCCGATTTTATCTTCTAAAAATCGGCACAAAAAAACAACAAATTTTGGA